>Ga0206818_1003_pt1 | contig 142836 bp, 122 predicted proteins | sample Alteio_BWOrgCont_86_FD_152881 | JGI IMG/M metagenome (GOLD analysis project Ga0206818, IMG submission 152881) | Enriched cells from forest soil in Barre Woods Harvard Forest LTER site, Petersham, Massachusetts, United States -... | ecosystem: Environmental > Terrestrial > Soil > Temperate forest...
AAAATAGCTGTGCAGATAGACCTGAAACAGTTACAGCGCAGCCAACAGAAAATAGAAGACCTGCTTGATATTATTGTTGCTGAAAACAGAAAGGATGATGAAGATGTGAGTTGGGAAGATGCGAAGCGGGAACTTAAAAAAGCACATCGGATATAATGTACCAGGTCAGCATTAAACGGGAAGCATTAAAAGAGTTGAAGCAAATACCTAAACGGACTGCTGCAACAGTGGTACATGCAATAGAACAATTAGGAAATGAACCCCGGCCGCATGGATGCCTGAAATTGAAAGGGGCTAAAGAAAATTTATGGCGGATAAGGGTTGGGGACTATCGCATCATATACCTTATAAGCGATACCCTCAAAATCATTAACGTAAGAAATATCGGCGACAGAAAGGATGTTTATGAATAATTGAAATCGTTTGAAAAACTTTTACAAAAAGGCCGTTCAGTGATGGGCGGTTTTTTTGTAAGCACTGGTCGAAGCGTCTCGCTTCGTCCTCATATGCCAAAGCGTCCGCTTCCGAAAAAATACACACTACAACATGATAGCATTGCATATAGCAGTTGCTTCGCAAGCGAGACGCTTGCATATGCCAGGACGAAGCGAGACCACCGCCTACTGGCGGGGCGGGCGGCTTCGAGCAGCACGAAATTACTTGGCATAAACCTCGTTCATTTCCTCTTCTTATGAAAGCTGAAATACCGCTGGATGCCAAGCTGGTAAACGGGGTAAAAATGCACGAAAGACCTGTTGATAACCGGGAACCCTACTGAAAGATCCATCCGCAGATCGGAGCGGATAATGGTTTGTATTCCGGGCCAGCATTCGAGGTACTGGCGGCCCTGCAGGGCGGTATTTCCGCTGGTGCTGATGGAATACTGCGGCAGGTTGTAATATACGCTGCCCACCTGCATCTGCATGGGGTCGTAATCTTTGCCGAGGAACTCCATGTATATGCTCCAGTTGGTTTGCCTATAGCCGGTATAGCTGCCTGGAAATAAAAGATAGCCAAACGATAAACTGTAGTTATAGCCATTGCCATAGGTGACGGTGGCTGGCACTCCCGGTAAGCCCGGCAGCGGATCGGGAACGTCGCCTTTGTACCTGAAGGGAACAATAAAGCCGCCGGTAAATGATACGGCAAAATGGTTTTTGAGGTAGGTGGCGATAAGCCCGCCGCCATAGCCGCTGTTATCATCGAGCAGGGTAGGCTCGGCTTCATCGTGGGCGACCTTTAGTATGGAATACTCCCCGTAAACAGCAGCGCGGAAATGGCTGTTCTGCCCGTCAATGCTAAGGAAACGGTACTTGGCATAGTAGTCAACGCCGTTGAAAAGGTAGGGGTGGTTTACGCCTATTTGCGGGGTATTGTGGGTAGGAAATTCGGGGGGTAGCTGTGCATTGTGGTGGTTCGATACATTTGGCGTGGCCTCAATGGTCAGTTTCGGGGTAAGGCCATACATGAGCCGCAATGCAAACAAATTGCGCATGCGGTCCACTTCGTTATACGTCTCACCAAAAAACCGGACGCCCAACATACCCTTAGGAACCGTGCTTGCAGCCTCCGTCATAGGGAATAATTCCTGCGCCCTTATTATTGGTGAAAGGAAAAGGAAGAGGATAATATATGGAGCGGCTTTTAGCATAGTGTTTGTGAAATATCTTATTTCCGGTGAAAAAAATAATGGGAGGTTGATGGGATATGCAACGGCTGAAATGCTTTGCTGTGGCTATTATTGAATTTTTCGTGATTATCTCATTTGTATCGCATTGCTACGCAACCCTGACCCTAAAGAGACAACCATCCATTAAGCTATTTTCATTCCTTCGACTTTATAATCACTTCAACTAAATTGTTTTGCTTTGTTTAAGTGAGCAAGAAAATTTTTATTGCACACATTAGCATTGGTTTTCAATTAATTATGCAGAAAATGTGGATAATTCCTGCTCATTTATTGCTCACTTTTGCGCTTTTATTGCTCTTTTTTGTCTGAACTATGATTTTAATGATAAAAATGATTTTTATGATGACAAATGGGAGTATTCCGGCACAAAGGTAGGGGGAATATTAACGTAAGCCAATACGATTTTTCTATTAAAGTATTGGTGATAAAATTGTTGGTAGGTGACACCAGTTACAAACTGGCTCAATTGCTTAGACACGAGTCAGCCACGCTCAGAGCTATACTACAGACTCGCGCCAGACTGAGGACATCTGGAAGAACATACTATTTAAGTTCACAGTCATTTTATTTTCCTAAGCGCCTTTAATACTGATGGTTTTCTCGAACTATGGATTACGCCCAGAATTATTATTTCGTCCCTGGTAATTTTATAAATTACCAGCCAGGATAAGCAGATAGCCCTGCGATACATTTTTGATTTAGTGCTGATTTCTTCGCACTCCTTAAACGCAAGTGGATAGCGTTCTATCCTGTCAATGGTATCGTAAATCGCATCACCTACCAATATAGCATTTGCTGGTTGCCGGTTTATGAAAGCAATATATCCTGTTATCTCATCAATATTACGAATGGCATTTAAGGTTACCCTTACGCTATATTTTTTTGTAACCGGCTTCTTTTTGTTTTCCATATTTCTTTTGCTTCATCAATAGAAATAGAAGGGGATTGCTCGGCATTATTTACCCAATTTCTAAATTCAACAAGGCTAAATTGTTTACCGGCAAAAACCGGTAGATCCAATTCGTTATTTCCAATTATAGCGATCATTTTTTTCTCTTCAAGTTCATGAAGCGTTTGCATGGCATTCCTGTTATTAATAGCTATAGTAACCGTTTGCATAAAATACTTTTAATAAAGATACGGAAATTGTTTGCGAAAGAAAAACATTTTTCACTACACCACACCCACTTGGCGGAGGGTCTCCCTTCGTTCCCAACATGCCAAACCGTAACACTTCCTACAAAAAAAGGAGTTGATTGCTCAACTCCCAAACACACTTTTATCTTACAGCCATATTAATGCGCTTGCATCTGGTTCTTTACTTCAAATGACTCGCAGGAAACATCTTCATTGTCGTTAATAATGCGGATACAGAAAATGTTTGTTCTTGTTTCTACATCCGTTTGTTCAAACAGAATGTCAATGAGTATTTCCAAAGCCTCTGAACAAATGGTATGATTCAGCCATTCTCCTTTCACTTTTACATTGTATGAACTGTCTGCTACTCCGGGGTATGCAGGCATGAGGCACATCTTGTCAATAGATTTGCCACTCGCTTTGCAGGCGTTGAGAAAGCCTTGTAATTTTATTTCTAATTCTTTTGAATCCATCAATAGTGGTCTTTTAAAGATAGAATATGCACCGTATTTTCAGTTATTTCATAGATTATCCTGTGTTCCTGATTTATGCGCCTTGACCAGCAACCGGAAAATTCATGCTTTAAAGGTTCAGGCTTTCCTATTCCTCTGAAAGGGTCTTTTTCGATAGCAATAATTAATTCGGAAATTTTTTGTTTTATTTTATTGCTGCCGGATAAATTCCAGGATTTCAGGTCTTGACGCGCTTTTGGTGCAAAAACTATTTCCATATATCCTTTACATCAATTTTTACACCTTTACCCTCTTTTATTTCCTGGCGCGCTTCCCTTATTTTATTTACAAGCCCGGGATTAGACATTAATCGTTCCGTTTCATCTATTTTGGTTTCCGGCAAAAGAATAGACTTGAGTTTCTTAATGATCCCTTCATTATTTACATCGGCAAGCCGTTTAATTAATTCCAGCTTTTCTAATTGAATATTCATATTATGCAAATATAGCAGGATTGTTGATTATGGCAAAATAATTACTGGTCAAATTTGTACGCTTGTCTATTCTACGCAGGGGGTAAATTTGTGAATTTTCATTTATTTAGCATGTAAGCAATGTTCCGCTACTAACATCCCCCTAACCCCCTTCGCTCACGCACACGGCTTGCGCTAAAGGGGGAATTAACTGCATCAAATCCATTTAGCTAATGCCATATTTCAGCAATTGAACTCCCTAATTTATCCCTTATAATCATCCACTTTGTCCTGTGTTTACTTTTTTAAACGTAAGGAACGATGAAAAATTAAAAAAAAGGAGTTGATTGCTCAACTCCCGAATACATCTTTTATCTTATCGAAAAATCCGCGTTCTTCCCTTTCACTTTTGGCTTCGGGGCCGGGCTTGAAGTTGGGTGAGTTTTTCAGCTTTTCCAGCAGTTCTTTTTCCTCGTGGGTCAGCGTTTGTGGCGACCACACATTTACTTCTATCAGTTCGTCTCCTTTTTCATAAGAAGACTGGAACGCCGGGAAACCCTTCCCTTTCAGCCTGAATATTTTGCCGCCCTGCGTGCCGGGTGGTATTTTTATTTTCGCCTTGCCGTCTATGGTAGGCACTTCCGTTTGCATACCCAACACCGCTTCAGGGAAAGATATGTGCAACTGGTACACCACATCCAGGTCGTGGCGGGTAAGGAACTCATGTTTTTCTTCTTCTACCAGCAGCAGCAGGTCTCCGGGCGGGCCGCCGCGCTCGCCGGCATTGCCGCGCCCGTTCATGCTTAGCTGCATCCCGTCCTGCACGCCTGCGGGTATATCAAGGCTTAATGTCTCTTCGCCATATACGCGCCCTTCGCCCTTGCAGTTGGCGCATTTCTGGGTAATCTGGCTACCCTCTCCGTTGCACGTAGGGCAGGTGGTAACGGTCTGCATCTGCCCCAGGAAGGTGCTGGTGACCCTGCGCACCTGGCCCGACCCGCCGCAGGTGCCGCAGGTCTGTATGGAGCTTTTGTCTTTAGCGCCGCTGCCATTGCATTGCTGGCAGGATATGTGTTTCTTTACTTTTATTTTTTTATTGGCGCCATTGGCAATTTCATTAAAATCCATCTTCAGCTTTATGCGCAGGTTGGCGCCGCGCGTACCCTGCCTGCGCCCGCCCTGGCCGCCAAACATGCCGCCAAACATATCGTTGCCAAAAATATCGCCGAAGTTCTGGAAGATGTCTTCCATGCGCATACCGCCCTGCCCGCCATAGCCGCCGCTGCCACTGCTCACATGCCCGAAACGGTCGTATTGCGCGCGTTTATCGGGGCTGCTCAGTACCTCGTAGGCTTCCGCTGCTTCCTTAAACTGTTCCTCGGCTTCCTTGTTGCCTGGGTTGCGGTCAGGATGATACTGCAACGCTATCTTTCGATACGATTTCTTTATCTCATCGGCTGTGGCGCTCTTGGTCACCATCAGTATTTCGTAATAATCCCGTTTAGCCATAATAAAAACCCCAAACCCCTAAAGGGGCTTTCCCTCATTATCTAAAAACCCTAAATCCCTAAAGGGACTTCCCCTCATTTTTAAATAAAAAGAAGATATGTTAATAATATTTTACCCTAAAAACCCCAAACCCCTAAAGGGCTTCCCCTCATTAGCTAAAACCCTAAATCCCTAAAGGGACTTCCCCTCATTACCTAAAAACCCTAAAACCCTAAATCCCTAAAGGGACTTCCCCTCATTATCTAAAAACCCTAAATCCCTAAAGGGACTTCCCCTCATTATCTAAAAACCCTAAATCCCTAAAGGGACTTCCCCTCATTACCTAAAAACCCTAAATCCCTAAAGGGACTTCCCCTCATTACCTAAAACCCTAAATCCCTAAAGGGACTTCCCCTCATTTCCTAAAACCCTAAATCCCTAAAGGGATTTCCCCTCATTACCTAAAACCCTTGTCCCCGAAGGAGACCACAATTTAGCATATCGCCATCATTTCAACAGCTTCTATTAATTGGGCTGTTTTGTTATCATAGGACAGGATAACATGGGGAAGCCCCTTTAGGGGTTTGGGGTTTTTACTTCCCCACTACCACCTTAGCGTGCCTTATCAGTTTGTCGTTGAGGTAGTAGCCCGGTTCTACAACGTCCAGCACTTTGCCCCGCATGTTTTCTGTTGGCGCGGGAATTTCGGTGATAGCGTCATGCAGGTCGGGGTTAAACTCGTCATTCCCTACTTCCATTGCTTTCAGCCCTTTTTGCTGCATAATACCACGCATTTTATTGAAAACCAATAAAACACCTTCTTTCAGCAGGGCGAGGTCGGTAGTATTTTCCAATTGTTTACCGGCGCGGTCCATATCATCAAGCACCACCAGCAGCGACTGTATTATATCCTTGCCCGCAGTTTGTACCAGTTCTATTTTTTCTTTCGCGTTGCGCCTTCTGAAATTGTCAAATTCGGCTATCAGCCGCAGGTGTTTATCTTTCAGTTCCGCAATTTCTGCCTTTAGTTTTTCTACCTCTTCGTTGTTGCCGTCCGGCTGGTCTTGTTCACTATTTTCGTCCATATTAAACATGTTTGAAACGGCTTCCTTCATTTCATCATTTAGTGCCAAGTTGTCGGCATTTTCATTTACTGTGTTTGTATTTTCATTCATAGTCTTCTTTTTTTTAAAAAACATAGCGCTATTATAGTGCGCAATTATTTTGCCAATCGGCCATTACGGGACAAAATGTCGCAATCCGTAAAAGTACATTTTTGCAATATTTCAAGGCGAGTTATACAGAGCAAGGGATAAATTTGTGAATTTGCATTTATTTAGCATCTATGCAATGTTCAGTTACTAACATCCCCCTAACCCCCTTCGCTCACGCACAAAACCCACGCGGCAAGGGGGAATTACTGCATCAATACCCATTTAGCTAATACCATATTTCAGCAATTGAACTCACTATTTTATCCCTTGTGCAGTATAGATAAAAAATCGGGTAGAAATCCCGTCAGTACCCCCGCCACGGCGGGGGCAGACGGGGTTTCGTTGAGGAGCAAATAGCATAATCTGCAACGTTTCAGCCGTCTGACCGCCTGGAAGGGGCGGTACTGACGGCGAAACTACCTTTATAGCTCATCTAATTCACTTTATTTTAGTTTCTACCCCTTTTTTCACCCTTAAAATGCAGTTGTAAAAACGCAAATCACGCTTTTGGCGTTAGGGCGGCAAATATAGTCTGCGATACATTTATTGCGTCAAAATACTACAATTTGTTTCACCACTAAAAAATGAACTTTATGAAAAAAATACTGATCATTTGCGCCCTGTTCATAAGTACAGGTAGCGTATATGGGCAAGCAGGCAACTGGAAAGAAAATAATGCCAATGGGGAGATCCGGCACGACAATGAATTTGCCAATACGGAGATGAGTACATCGGGCAGGGAGATCACTTTTTCAGACCTCCCCGAACTGAAAAAAACTGTATGGGCCATTATCACCGACCCCGATGGTAACAGGGTAACGCAAAAAAGAATTGACCCCACAAATAATGTGATGGATGTACACAAACTGCCAAAAGGGGCTATGTATTTTGTGACGCTTATGTACAAAAATAAAAGCCAGAAGGCGTTTGTCCTTCATCTATAAATATAATGCGAAAATGTGGCAATGTGAAAATTAAAGATGTGAAAATGTGAAGATTAATGTGGAAATGAATAATGTGAAAATTGCATTACGTACCTCAATTACCCAGTTAACCTTTTAACCCAATTAACCTTTTAACCCAGTTAACCTTTTACCCTTTTAACCTATTATCAATCTCGCTAAGCGGAAAAATTTCTTTTACCCGAACTCCTTTGTCTGTTTGTTGCAGGGTACAGCATTCATTCTTGGGGTCGTGTTCAAAGAAAAGTACCCAGTTGTTGGCAACTGCCTCGGCAAGTATTTTTTGTTTTTCGTTCAGGGTATCCAGCGGGCGCATGTCGTAGGCCATTACCCAGGGCAGCGATACGTGGGCTACGCTCGGCATGAGGTCGGCACAGTAGAGCAGGGTGGTATCATTATACTTTATCTGCGGCAGCATCATAGCGTCGGTATGGCCGTTTACGTAGCGTATGCGAATGTCCTGCAGCCATTCTTCGCCATCAAGAGTTTCTATGAACCGTAGCTGCCCGCTTTCCTGTATGGGTAAAATATTCTCTTTCAGAAAAGATGCTTTTTCCCGCTCATTAGGCGCTGTTGCCGATAGCCAGTGTTTGTGATTGGTCCAGTAAGTGGCATTTTTGAAAGCAGGCACTAATTTTTCCCCTTCACGGACAATTGATCCGCCGCAATGATCGAAATGCAGGTGGGTAAGGAACACATCGGTAATGTCGTCAGCAGTAAACCCGTGTGCGGCAAGGCTTTTTTCAATACTGTCATCGCCATGCGGGTAATAATGGCTGAAAAACTTTTCATCCTGTTTGTTGCCCATGCCATTGTCCACCAGTATTTTGTAGTTGCCATGCTCAATCAGCAGGCAGCGCATAGCCCAACTGCACATATTATTGTCATCAGCAGGATTGGCTTTGTTCCACATGCTTTTAGGCACCACGCCAAACATAGCGCCGCCATCAAGTTTAAAATACCCCGAATTTATTGTGTATAGTCTCATAAACGTAAAACCCCAAACCCCTAAAGGGGCTTCCCCTTATTATCTAAAAACCCCAAACCGCTGAAGGGGCTTCCCCTCATTACCGACCTTTATTTTAGTAAAATTACAATAAAAACTGTCAAATTGTTATCTGTAGCCGATATAAAAATTTATAGCTAAATCCTTGGTTCCCTTTTAGGGGTCAGGGGTTTTCTATATCCAGCAATGCAATAGCCTGGTCTCGCGAAACTGTTGGAAATTCATCAAGAAATTCATCAAGAGGCACTCCAGCTTCAAGATGGTCAAATAGAGATTCAACCGGCACACGCGTACCGGTAAATACAGGTTGGCCGCCTAAAATTTCTTTATCAATCGTTATGACACTATGAATATTCATAAAGGTAAAGTTAAGAAAAATATGCTTCCCCTGAAACTAAAAAGTCTTTGATACAGCTAAATGCTTGGTCCCCTTTCAGGGGTCAGGGGTTTTCCTTTCCTTATTGCTACATACAAAATCAATGCCCCCATAGCAAAAAAAGTGATCAATGATATTATGGCGCTGCGCATATCCATGATACTGCCAATAAAGGCGAATGTGACCATCCCGATAACTATGGCTACTTTCTCCGTAACATCGTAGAAGCTGAAAAAGGAAGCCGTATCGTGTGTCGGGGGCATTAATTTGGAATAGGTGGAACGGCTCAGGGATTGTATGCCACCCATCACCAACCCTACTATCACTGCCACAATATAGAACTGCATAGCCGTATAGGTAAAATAAGCCGCTACGCACGTACCAATCCATATAAAGACTACAAACAGCAATACCTGCAGGTTGCCAAACAGGTCGGCCAACTTAGCCATTATATAGGCTCCGGCAATGGCCACTATCTGTATGACCAGGATTACCGCTATAAGCTGGGCCGTCTGTAAATGGAGTTCTTTTTTTCCAAACAGGGTTGCGACCAGCATTACCGTTTGCACGCCCATACTGTAAAAGAAAAAAGCGCCCAGGTAAGTTTTCAAAACCGGCATTTTTTTTATCTGCACAAAGACCTTACTCAGCTCCACAAATCCATGCACAAGCAGGCTGTTTTTATGTTGTTTTACCGCAGGTACACCCTTTGGTAATCTGAAGAACGTGATCTGCGCAAAACCAGCCCACCACAGCCCTACCAGCACAAACGAAATACGGGGCGCAAAAGACGCATCAGTAATGCCAAACCATTGGGGCTTCAGCACAAATACAAAACAGATTATTTGCAGCAGCACGCTACCCACATACCCATACGCAAACCCCTGCGCGCTTACTTTATCGCGCTCCTCTTCATACGCTATCTCGGGCAGGTAGGCATTATAGAATACCAGGCTCCCGCAATATCCAATTGCCCCGAAAGCAGAGAGTATGATACCGGCCTCCAGCGTGTTTTTGTTGAAGAAATACAAGCCGCAGCAAGCCACAGAGCCAATGTAGCAAAAGAGTTGCATAAACCTTTTCTTATTCCCTTTATAGTCGGCAATAGAAGATAGTATTGGTGACAAAATGGCTATTACTAAGTATGCCGCGCCAATGGAATATCCAAATAAAGTATCGTTCTTGATAGTATGCCCGAAAAAAGATACCTTATCATTCAGTATAGCATCATCCTTTCCCCGCACAGTAGTGATGGCCTCGTAATAAGCAGGAAAAATTGTGGAGGTGATAATAAGGTTATAAGCAGAGTTGGCCCAGTCATACATAGACCAGGCGCGGTGCATGGATGGGGTGGAAGTAATGACCGGAGTATTGTTTGAAGAAATATCCATGCAACTAAAGTAGTGGATTTTTGACGTAGCCCTTCCGTTATCCTTTTATCTCTCTTACTTCATCTTCGCTAAGCCCGGTTACCTTAGCTGTCATTTCTATGCTCATGCCATTATCCAGGCAGTTTTTGGCAGTTTCCAATTTCTCTCGCTTCACTTTTTCTTCTGCGTATTTTTCCTTGTTGGCTTCTCCTTCCAGTTTCCCTGATAAATATTTGGAACTCATTGCGCTTTGATTATCGCGCCAGATGGTAAGGTCTATTTCATATTCTATCATAGCTTCTTTACTCAATTTCAGCTTATCTAAATTCTTCCTTTGCTTCTGCCAGCCCTTTCGCTTTTGAGCCTTCTTTTACCGTTTCATTTTTCAGAAAGTTTATCCATTCATCCAGCGTGTTTTTTGCTACGTTATCAAATTTGTTTACCTTAATAATATAATATTCGGGGTATATTTTTTCTATCTGCTCTGCCTTAAATATTCCCTGTTCTTGCCTCGAAAGTCCCAGTATATCTTTGGTATGTATGCCTACAAAACTGGTAAAGCCATGATATACATAATCATCGCCTTGGCCCAGATCAAAATAGACAAGGTTGACGGAGATTATTTTTTTTATCCCGGTATATACCATGCCTTTATCCATATTATCCACAACCAGCCTTGATGTGCCAAACAGCATACGCGTCAGAAAATCGTGGGTATAGTTGCTTTGCACTTCTATGATTATCAATTCACCCTTCGAGTCCTGAACCAGCATGTCCACCTGGTTCATCTTGTTATCAATTGTTTGCTTATTGCTTTCGCTTTCCAATATGCTGTCTATCTTTATATCCTCTCCCAGCAATTCACTTAAAAAACCTTCCAGGATACCAAAGTTGGCTTTATTGCGCAACAGCCTTTTTATCGCCCAGTCGAACCTGATTGTATTTCTCATTCAAAAAAGTTTGTTTACAATGCAAATATAATCAAATAACCCGCTATCAAGCCCAACTCTTCTTTGGGATCATTTCTAATCTGCTATTCGAACCATTAGCCCTAACTTTGCAGCATGGGATACAAAGGAATACCCTCCGGCGGAGCGCTGAACTTTATGAAAGAGAACTTCCTCGGCAAGGAAGTAAAAAACTCCCGGTCGCCTGCCGGAAACTGGCTGCAGATGACGCTGGAGCATATAGACAAGGGACATGCCATACTGACAATGGAAGTGCGCAAGGAAATGACCAACCCGTACGGAAACATACATGGCGGTATGATGAGCCTGATAATAGATGAAGCCATAGGCTGGGCTGTAGTAAGCCTGGATACAGAACAACATTACACATCGCTGACCCTGAACGTGGACTTTCTCTATGCTATAAAAGAAGGCCAGCGCCTGCGTGCAGAATCAAGAGTGCTTCGGGTGGGCAAAAAGATCATAAACGTGGAATGCCATGTCTATGATATGGAAGGGAAAATATTAGCAAGGGCAAACAGTAACCTCATTGTAACGCACATGGAGTTTCAGTGACCCACTAAAACCCCAAACCCCTAAAGGGGCTTCCCCTCATAACTATAAACCCCTGACCCCTAAAGGGGAACCACAATTTAGCATATCCCAATTATTTCAACAGCTTCTATTAATTGGGCTGTTTTGATATCATTGGACTGGATAACATGGGGAAGCCCCTTCAGGGGTTTGGGGTTTTTACTCCATCCCATTCATATCCGGCTCTATGTTCATGCCATAATAGTACATACCCTGGTAACCGGGATAGAAGCCGGCTATCTGGATCGTTTTGTTTGCCATAGCCTGCTCCAGGTCGTCAACTGATTGTACCTGCTCATTATTTACACTGGTAATCACAAAGCCTTTGTGCATCTGTGTTTGTTTGGAGATCGGGCCGTTACCAATATCCGTTACTAATACGCCGCCAATGTTGTATTTTGCTTTTTCATCCTCACTCAGCGCGCGGAAAGACGCACCAAGCATCTTTGCTGAAGTTTCCGCTTTCATAATATCAAGGGTACCCTTCAGGTTGGTAAGCTGCACCGTGGCATTGTATGTTTTCCCATCTCGTGTATATGCCACATTTATATTATCTCCCGGCTGAAAACGGGCTATCTGGCCTTTCAGTTCCGGTTCATTGTTTACGGGTTCGCCGTTTATACCCGTAATAAAATCGCCCTTCTGCAACCCGGCTTTTGCTGCGCCGCTTTTTGCCAATACCTTAGTCACATAAACACCCGGAGATCTATCCAGCCCCAGTTGTGTCATTTGTTCCGGCGTCGCTGCCCTGCTGTCAAAAAATTCCACGCCCATGTATGCGCGTTGCACGGAGCCGTACTTCATCAGGTCGTTCACTGCCTTACGCACAATGTTGGCAGGTATGGCATAAGAGTAGCCGGCATAAGAACCGGTAGGCGAAGCTATGGCGGAGTTAATGCCGATCAGTTGCCCGGAGGTGTTAACCAATGCCCCGCCACTATTGCCGGGGTTCACTGCCGCGTCTGTCTGTATAAATGACTCTATGGCAGATGCAGCCCCAGATTTGTTTACCCCTATAGAGCGGCCCTTTGCACTGATGATACCTGCGGTAACAGTAGCATCGAGCGACAGCGGGTAACCAACCGCCAGCACCCATTGCCCAAGTTTGGCGTCATCGCTGTTGCCGAACTCCAGGAAATTGAAATTTTTATCACCGCTTACTTTCAGCACGGCAATATCGGTAGCGGGGTCTGCGCCTACTACCTTTGCCTTTGCGCTGTAACGGTCGTTGAAGGTTACCGTTACTTCATTGGCATTGTCCACCACGTGGTTGTTGGTAACAATATACCCATCCGGTGAAATAACCACGCCGGAGCCAGACTCCTGCTGTGATGGTATATAATATTGCTGCTGCCCGAATAGCTGGCTGAACATATCGTTGCGGTTAGCAATTACGGTGCGTGCGTCGGTAGTGGCTTTTATGTGCACCACTGCTTTTACAGAGGCTTCAGCCGCCGCCTCAAAATTTACCGGGCCTGTGTTGTTAGCAGGCGAGTTATTAAATGCCGCGTACTTAGCCGGGGTTGTCTGTGTGTTTTCCGCTACTCCGAAATAAGGAGTGTTGTGCTGGAAACGGGATACTGCGAAAATGGTCATTACAGATGTCAGCGCTGCTGTCAGCATGACCGGGATCAGTTTGTTCTTCATAGTTCTTAATTGTTTTGTTTCTGATTTCTGTAGTTTTTGTGTTCTGGTTTTGTATCTCAAATTTACTGCCGCTGATTAATAGAAAAAAGTTAAAACGAGTAATAAAAAAGTTAAAGAATTAAGAAGGATAGTACAAAAAGAGGAGGCATTTATTTTAAAGATTGGCTTGATTGTAAACCGGAATCGGGTGTTCCTACAATATTATATTCATAACGAAACCCCGTCTGACACCCTAAGAGGTGTACTGACGGGGTTTCTAACTATTTTTATCAAGGCTACTTTACCTTACTATCAGTTTAGTCACATAATTTGTTGCTCCGGCGGTTACTTTCAGTATATACATTCCTTTCGCTACATTGCCTAAAGTAAATGGTATGGGTGCGCCGGCATTTTCTGTTACGGTACTTTGCGTTATTACTTTACCTGTAAGGTCGGTAACCATTATCTGTGCGTCTTTGTGTTCAACAGGAATGGTTATGCTGAATGAGCCATCATTCGGATTCGGATAGGCATTGATCACATCGTCTGTTGTTACGGTTATTCCTGTTGATCCGGTGCTTGTGGCAGGAGTGGTTCTGCAACCCGAATGCCCGCTGCCGCTGCTATGGCAGTCTCCGTAATAATCGCCGTGGGCTATGTGGCCGCATACCGCAGAGGGGCTGCAGGAAATGGTACTTCCGTAGTGGCAGATATAAACATTTTCCCCGTCGCCGCACCTGATGTCAGTTACAATTATGACTTGCGTAGTTGTGGCAGTACAACCATTTTCATCGGTAACAGTCAATGTATAGGTGGTGGTAGTGGTCGGCGATACCGTTATAGAAGAGCCACTTCCCGCTCCCGGCGACCAACTATAACTATAACCCGAAGAGCCGCCCGATGCTGACGCACTAAGGGTTACAGACGATGCGCCGTAACCGAGATAAATAGTGTATGGGTCTCCGCCCGTAGCGCAGTAAGTAGGAGAAACAGAGATACCTGGGGTAATAGCAGATGGTTGTGTAACGGTATAAGAGCCGGTTGAAGTGCAGCTATGTGCATCGGTAACGGTTAAATTATAACTGCCTGCCGATAACCCGGTACGGTCTGAATCATGAACAGAATATCCGCACCAGCTATAGGTATATGGCGCTGCTCCACCGCTTGCTGCGGTATGGATAGCGCCGTTGCTGCTGCCATTGCAGGTTACATTTGTTATAGTAGCGCTACGAGATATGGCTGTAGGTTCCGTGACAGTGAATGATGCAGAACTGGAACAATAATTGCCGTCATATATCAATACGGAATACGTACCTGCGCCCACTGAGGTTGCATTGGCGCAATGAGCGCCCCAACTCCAGGTATAGCCATAAGAGGGAGTACCGCCGCTTACCGAAGTAGTTATACTGCCTGTGCTTGCGCCGTGGCAGCTTGCATTGGTCACTGTTCCGGTAACAGTAATAGCTGTTGGCTGGGTTATGGTGTCTTTCTGTGTTGCCGTGCAGCCATTAGCATCCGTTGCAGTTACGGTATAAATACCCGCAGGCACGTCGTACAGGTCATTATAAGACGAATAGCCGAGGCCGCCTGTATTCCAGCTAAAAGAGACCGGATATGATGCGCCATCAATAGCTACGCCTATATAACCGTCGCTTTCGCCATTGCAGGCCGGGTTATATATCCAACTGGAAAGAGTTATTGCTGCCGGCTGGTGAATGGTATAGGTACCGTTCTTTGTGCAGCCTGCGGCGTCCGTTGCGGTAACGGTATAAGTACCCGCTGTTGCCGTAAGCGTAGCCGTAGTTGCGCCGTTGCTCCACAAGTAGGTGTAGGGCGATGTACCGCCGCCTGCGGTTGTAGCAATAGTTCCGTTACCACCATGACAAACCGCATCGGTTTCGGTAGCAGATAATGACAATGCCGAAGGATTGGAGATAGCATAGGAACCGGATACCGTGCAGCTATGCGCATCAATAACGGTAACCGAATAAGTGGCAGGTGAAAGCCCGGAAAGATTTGCCGTATGGCTGCCGTTGCTCCAGTTGTAAGTATAAGAAGATGTACCGCCGGCCACATTTGTATTTATGCTTCCATTGTTGGCATTATGGCAACCGTTCGATTTTGTAGCGAGCGCAAGGCTCAATACAGCGGGCTGCGTAATTGTAACCACTTTGGTAGCCGCGCTTTCCGCGCTGCAACCCGCGTCGGTAACTGTTACCGTATAAACGCCTGCCACCAGGCTGCTACGGCTTGCGCTGGTCCCGCCGCCTGTCCAGGAGTAACTGTAAGAACCTGTTCCGCCGCTTACGCTGGTGGTTATAGCGCCATTGCTGCCACCATAGCAGGATACGTTTGTGGTTGTTGCGCTCACAGATAAAACATTTGGCGTTACCGTTACGGTAAAATAGCAGTTGGCGGTACCGCAGCCATTAGTGGCCATGGCCGTTACCGTAGTTACCCCCACCGGGAAGGACGTGCCTGAATTGCTGGAATAAGTGATCGTTGGCGATGTGCCGGTAACGGAAGCCGCGCTATAAGTAACTGTTGCGTTACAGGCTCCTGTTGCCGCGCCTTGTGTTATATTGCCTGCGCAGCTAACCGTTGGCGCCACACAATCCGGCGCGAAGGTAGCGCTGATACTATGTGATGCAGATACCGCTGTGAAGGTATAAGTTGTTACCGCACCCACGCTGCCGGCATCAACAGTAACAGCCGATACATGATAGCCTGTGTTTGGGGTAATAGCATATGCCTGGCTGGTGCCGGAGCATATATTGGTTGTGCCTGACGGGGATATACTACCGCCAGCGCTTGCTGATGCGGTAATTGGGTAAAGCGGCAAAACAGTTACCGTTACATTAGCGGTTCCGTTGCAGCCTACCGGGTTTGTACCCGTTACTGTGTAAGTGGTAGTTACAGAAGGTGTGGCTGTCACGCTTGTACCTGTTGAGGATGATAAACTTGCCGCTGGCGTCCAGGTATAAGAACTGCTGCTGCCCGATACGATGATGGTGGTATTTGTACCATTGCAAATAGTAGTATCATCGCTTACAGTTATGCCAAGTAATGGGTTAACGGTTACCGTTGTCAGTGCAGATAAGCAATTCAGGGTGTAGGAAACAACCGCCGTACCTGCGTTAATACCTGTTACTACACCTGTGCTGCCAACCACGCTTACATTACTGCCCGCACTGCTCCATACTCCGCCGGGGGAGCTGTTGTATAGTGTTGTTGTGCCTCCTGCCGGGCATACTTCAGCCGTACCGGTTGTAGTACCTGGTGTATAGAATGTTATAGCATTGTAATTCCCCTCGGCCCCGGTAATATAATTAGAGGTACTGCCGGTTAATGCGAAGTTGTATAATATACCGCAATGCCCGTTGCCGCTGTAATCATAGGCTGCTATGAGGCTGCTGTTGTTACCGCCTGCCGTACCCTGGTCGAAACGGTAATACGCGATAAGGTGTGTTTGCTGCGGCAGATCGGTATTCATGTTTGCCAGTATCTGCTCCTGGCTTACTGCGGTATCCCAGATACGCACTTCATCCATAGCGCCATCAAAGAAATTGTCGGATTCCCATGCGCCTAATTGCATATCGCTGTTAGTGTAACCGGGCGCAGAAGTATTTGCCGAAACCAATACCCCGTTCTTATATAGCTTCATGGTTGTGGAAGGCGCATCGTAGGTAACTGCAACATGCACCCACTGGCTGAGCGGGAATGTATCTGTGTCATGCACATTAGCCGAGGCGGTAACTGCCCCATCGGCAATAAAATTGTTTGCCGCGCAAAGATGCCCTGCAGGTATCCAGAACGGATAATCCTGGGAACTGATAATGTTATCGTATTCAGAAAATGAGTTAACATAAATCCATGCTTCTTTTGAATAAGAATGATTTGCTGAAAGAACAGCGCCAATGTCAACATAATCGTTAGCGCCATGAAAGTTCAGCCCGTTTGTGGCCGTTTTTACAGTTACATTGGCAGTAACCGATGCACTGCAACCTCCTGATGATACCGTATAGCTGATAAGCCCTGTGCCTGCCGATACGCCGATCACCAAGCCTGTTGATGAGCCAATGGCCGCTATGCCGGTTGTGGCGGAAGTCCATATCCCGCTGGTTGTGGCGTCGCTCAATGTGGTGTTCAGTATGGTGGAGAGCGATGTATTGCCGCTGATGGAAGCCACTGAAGGCAGGGCATTAACGGTAACGTTTACAGTGGTAGTGGCAGAGCCGCCCGCGCCGTCAGATACCTGTATGGTAAAAGCATCTGTGCCTGTGTACCCGGTAGTTGGCGTATAGCTGAACCCAGTTGGCGATACATTGCCCCCTGTGGAGGATTGTGTGCCGCCGGTACCTACCGTGCCATGAGCAGGGGTGGAGGATACGGTCCAGGTTTCCGTTTGCCCTGCGTCTGCGTCATAGATCTGCAGCAATGCGTTTATAGGGTCAGCGCCTGAATTAATACATACCTGTAAACTCTGCGAACTACCGCCGGTGAATACAGGGGTGTAATCGGCCTGTGCCATAGCAGGTATTATCATAAACACGAGGGCCGCCAGCAGGATAGTTTTGAGCATGTTGCCCGTGATCTTTGATGCGTAAAATTGTTTTTTCATAAGCATGTTTTATAAGAAACCGGGTAAAAAGTTTCTTGTAACTGTTGTTTTTTATAAAGATATTTTCTGCGAAATAACAAAACTTAAAGATAAAATCAATGTTATTTTAAAAATATTTTCTTAATCATTTAACATCTCATTAGCCACTACAAAATTATACATAAGATGAAAATACTATAAATAACCTCTTTCCCGGCTTTTGGGTAATGATAGGTGCAAGAGCAAAGAAGATTTTCATAATTTCCGGAATCTAAGGTAAAAAATGTCTGTTTCCAGTTTAAAAGAATGTTCTGAAATGTGCCTGTTTTGTTTGGAACAGACTGTATTTTTGTTATGAACAAATTTTGGGAAACTAAAAATTTAAAGCAGCAAGGATTTATTTGTAAATCTGTTGTTAATGATTGATTAGTAGTTGTCTCATATTTTTATACAAGGTTGGTGGTAAATTACTTCAGTATATCGTTTGCTGCAGTTCCCAGTTTAGAAATATTATGGGCGTTTTCTCCACGCATATTGTTTTTGGCATTATTGTTGCGGGATATATATACATAAACACACACGGCATGAAAAAACTTATACTCCTGCTTCTTTTGTTACCCGTTTTTGCAAAGGGACAGATTAATTATCCTAACGGAACTGTATTTGATAGTACCACTTTCACTTTCTCGAACGACGATTCGTTAACTCATTATTTAAACATTGGGACAATTGGACCTCTCAGTAACCCGACTACAGCAATAATTACTATTGATACTTCATCAACAACTTTATGGCAAATTGGCAATACACTCAAATCCGTTTTTTCAAATGATACTATTGCTGCGCATGGAATTATGACAGATACTGCTCATCCGTATCCACTTAATGCGAATGATTTTTTCATACTCAAAGTTGATTATTTAGTGCCTAATTTCATTGTTGATTTCTGGCATAAATACCAGTTTGATAGCCTCCACTCCGGAGGTATAGTAGAATTTTCTTTTGATAGTGGTATGACATGGATGAATGTCGCATATTGCAACATGATAGATACTCAAAATATTTACTCTTCAACAGATACCATTTTTTCCGGGCAACCTGCTTTTAAAGGCAATAGCAACGGAGAACAACTATCACGCCTTCAATTTATGAATTGCGAAATAGCAGGAATAAGGCAAACAGCTACCAGTTGTCTTATGCCAGAAGATCTTACTTTTCTCTCCATCCCCATTTATTTAAGATTTCGTTTTGTAAGTGATTCCACAATTGATTCCCTTTCAGGATGGATGATAGATTCTATTAGAATAGAAAATGTGGGATGTAAATTCCTTGGAGGTTATGTAGCAGAAGTGAACAAACAAAACATAATCAATCTCTACCCCAACCCTGCCACCACAGAGATAACCATTATGGCTACTGATGAAATAAGCAGTGTAGTTATCACAAACCTCTTAGGTCAAACTGTCTTTGCACACGAATACAAAACAGAGGAAGTTGAGATAGATGTTTCAGCATTACCACCAGGCGTGTACTTCGTTAAGATCAATGGCACCGATGTGAGGAAGTTTTTGAAAGAGTAAAGTAAATGAGTACATTTACTATAAAACATTTACCTATGAAACAAATACTTATCGCAATTATTTTTATTCCACTGTTTTCCAGCGCACAGACTACCGGTTGCAGTACCATAAGTATGCCCGATACTATAAGTGTATGTAGCGGCAGTACGGTAACACTACCGGCAATGCTAACCGGCACAGATTCGATTGTAAACATTCTTTGGACACCTGCCACAGGATTATCCGGTTCTTCCATATTAAATCCTGCTCTTACCGGCACAACATCCGGCTGGTATCGCCTCTCGGTAAATTCAATTTCATCTGATAACCTTGTTGTGAATGGTAGTTTTACTGCGGGGAATACGGGGTTTAGCACCGGTTATACCTACATTGCAACCGCAACATCTATCCCTAACGAATATGGAGTGGGTACAAACCCGGATACCTATAATCCCGGATGGCCTTCAATGGGCGACCATACAACGGGAACCGGTAATATGCTGCTGGTAGATGGCAGCACCACCGCAGGCACAAGTTTCTGGTGTGAAACCATTGTGGTAACATCAGCTACAAATTACGTCTTTTCCGTGTGGAGTGCATCACTTTGGCTTCCTTTACCCTCCATCCAAATAACGATAAATGGGATAGTTACAGATACATTTGCGCCCTCTTCAACTGTTGGAACATGGGTACAGTACCAGTTTACCTGGAACAGCGGGGATGATACTTTAGCGAATATTTGCCTTACCGACCTGGATTTAGCTTATGTTGGTAATGATTTTGCGATTGATGATATTTCATTGCGGCGCTTGTGCGTTGCCAGAGACAGCGAATATGTACTCGTTGGATCCAATGCAGGTATTATCTCCGGCGCAGACAGTGTTTGTGTGGGGCAAACAGTTACACTCTCTGAAACAGTTGCGGGTGGTATCTGGAGTACAAGCAGTTTTACAATTTCAGATATCAGCAGTGCAGGCGAGGTAAGGGGTTTGTCGCCTGGTATGGATACGGTTGTATATACGGTCAGCAGTTCCTGCGGCATAGTATCCGCTATATTTCCTTTCTTCGTGCGCCCGTATGCTGAATGCAGTACAGGCATCAACACAGTTTCAAACCACAACGATGATTTAAAAATTTATCCTGATCCCGCGAATGATAAGTTAAACATATCTTCTGCAAGTGGCATTACATTAATCACCATCACCAACCTCTTAGGCCAAAACGTCTTTACCCACGAATATAACACCCCTTCAGTATCCGTGCAGGTTGATGTTTTTCAATTACCACCTGGTGTGTACTTTGTAAAGGTTAATGGTAGTGAGTTTAAAAGGTTTCTGAAAGAGTAACGTATTTTACGCTATGGTCTGAGTAATTTGCTTAATTTTACTCAAAAGAATACTTATGAAACGCCTTATTGCCATTTTTCTATGCGTGGTTTTCGCCGTATGCGCCTTTAATTGCAAGAAGAAGAAAAGCACGGCTGTAAATACTGCCTATTGTACTACCTGCAACACCACACTTGTAAGCTATAAAATGGATACTGACAGCGTGTGCTATTATCTGCCAACCGCCTTTACCCCGAACGGGGATGGTATCAATGACGTATTCTATCTTCTCTATAATAACCTCGTTGTGGATAGTTCCACGCTCACCATCTGGGATATGAGCGGTGATGAAGTATTCACCGGAAACATTGGTACCCGCTGGGATGGATACAATATGAGCGGGGTTAAATGCGCTGCCGGTAACTACCCGGTGCATGTGAACCTGCGGACTAATAAAGGAGCCACTTTCAACACCTGTGCCTGTGTAACTATTTTACAGTATTCAGGAAACTGTATAAAAACCAATGGCGTCACCTATTACTTCCCGGATCAGCTGAACATAGACAGCGGGTTTATTTACACTACAAACGATGTATTGTGCCCATAGATGAAGATCGCAAAACGAACCCTACGATATAGCGCAGTTTTTCTGTGTTGAAAATTTTTCTCCGATTTTTTATTGATCAAAAATGAATTCAGTTACTGCACATAGATCTCATCGCAGGCGATCATGGGTTTTTTGTTATCGCGGTAGCGCCATTCGGGGAGGGATTCAAGGTTGCTGGCGGTAACTCTTATATAGCGGGCTTTCTCTGCTGTATGTTTTGTAGTGTATTCTTTTACCGTTACCTCGTAATGCTCTTCATTTGCGGGTGATCCGAGGTCTGCTATGGAGTGATAATTAACCCCGTCGTTGGATAGCTCAACAGTTATTTTCCGGGGCAGGAATATCCAGTGGCGCGGATCGTCGAGGAAGTGCATTTTTACGCCTGTTATGCTTTGTGTTTTGCCGAGGTCTATAGTGGCTGCCATTGGAACCCCGTAAAAACAAAGCCAGTTATAACTGAAGTCCTTGTAACCCGGATTGCCGTCAATCAGCGTTCGGTTGCCTTTTGCGGGATAGTCTTCGGCAAACGGGTATTGTAAAGTAATACTCGCGTCTAAGGCTTTGGTGGGTGTAACTCCGGCTTTAAAGATTTCGTTCCATTCGGCCTGGTATTCATCCGGGATGCGGGCGGGGCCTGCTTCTGATAATTCGGTAACGCCTGCCTTTTTGCAGTTGGCAACAAACCTGGCTACCTTACTTTCAAACTTTGGTTTCACTATCCATTTTCCTGAATTGTCTTTGGTGAAAATGCCGAACTTCTCTATGCCAAAAAACCGGGCTTGCTGTAATACAGTATATTCCAGCGGCAGGCGGGCCTTCATTACCCTTTCGGCAAGCAATGGATTATCTTCAACCGCTCCTTCCGCTTTATCAAACAATGCGCTGTATTGGTCCAGCAGATCGGGCGAGAGGTAAGATTTCCATTCGTTCACAGGGTTGCCGTAAATATCTAATTTTCGTTTTGAGGCGGTCATTTTATCCTGCAAAAGATCGAAGTATTGTTGCAGGTATTTTGCCGCGCCGCCATAATAATCTTTCAAAAAGCCGGCTACCAATTGCTTTACATCCGCCTTATCATTTTCAAACAGTTTGGCTATTACATAGCTTCTCAATTCGGCCCATTCGCTGTAGGTATCCCCGCTTCCCTGCGCAAATATTCCTTTTATGCCATTGTCTTTAAAGAACTCCATATTGGGTTGCAATGTCCCGAAATTCGGAAAAGGGGCGAGGTAGTTGGTAAACTCTGTAACATAATCCCATACAAATAAATTTGGGGTAAGCGAGTGCCATGCTTTCAGGTCGTTCCTGAAAGAGGCTGCGGAACCCTCCACAGCTAACGGTTTATCGCGGTAAGCGTCTATGTCGCTGAGGAAAACATAAACATTATCAGCGGGTTTCAGGTTGTTTGGGGCGCGATGGGTATATCCGTAGGCGAGGGTAGTTATTTTTTTATCGGGGAATACCGCAGCTACCCTGTTCACAAACTTTATTAATGAACCCGAAGGGCCGCCCTGGGCATTGTCTGTAGCCCTGCATTTGTCGCATTCACAATAGCCGTTATCATCATTCTGGCTTACCGACCAGTAGATGGCGTCGGGGTTTTTAGCCATTCTTTTTTTCAGTTCACCAACCACAATATTAAAAACATCTTCATTGCTGAGGCATAGCTGCGAGGGTTGCCTTTTTCCTTTTACGAGCGCATAATATTCGGGATGTGTTTTAAAATAAGTTTGCGCGGGTACTAACTTATTATAAGAATGTCCCCATACGCCCCAGAGGTCGTCCAACTGTTGTAGCTGGTTCCATTCCAGGTATTCAGGATCATGTGAGGCCGGGTAATAATCCTCGCGGTAAATAAAAGGAGGTTTATACTCATCGTGGATGCGGCCCGGTATGGTTATTTGCACGGTTGAGGGAACTATTGCCGGGGCATTACTTATCTTTTTGCAATGCAGGTAGGTTTCTATAAAGCTATAAACGCCGTAAATAAGCCCCCTGCCGTTGCCGGAGCAGATGACCAGATCATTGCCATCTGTTTGCAGCAGGTAGCTTTCAGGGGGCATTTTGCCGGGCCGTACTTTTTCGGCTTTTGAAGTCTGGCCGATGTATATGGCCGGGTTGGACATTCTCGCGCCTTCATGCACTATGGGTACCTGTGTGCCGGAAATACGTTGTATGTAGTCCTGGAGAACGGTAGCAGACCGTTGTTCCAACAACGTGGGAGCCGGGGGAACAACGATCTTATACTCTGTAGCGTGATTATTTGCAGTTAATATTATTTCCTGTGCGCTGCCATTGCATGCGCTCATGCCGGTTAGCGTAAACAAAAATCCATACAATAGCCCTTTACACATTACATTTCTGTTTTAAAATTTATGCAGGAGCGTGGCATAAATATCATATTGGTTTTCGTATTGCGTGGTTGTCAGCTTCTCGTTATACCATGTTCCGAATATACCTATTGTTGTTCTGAAATGTAATTGTTTGGTGAACCCCGCGCCGCAGCTTACCGTATTGTAGTTAATGATACGCGTTAATTCGTAGTTGCGGCTGAAATCGTCAGGCGCCGTACCATAGCCTATTAAAGCACTAAAGTAGTCGGTATGCCTGTTTATATAATACCTTGTTGTGAGGATACCCGCATAATAAATATTGGAAACATTATTGAGCAGTGGGTTGTCGGGTGTATTATGTATCAGGTCTATCATATAACCTCTCAGGTTGAAGTACATATCTTTCGTTTCTTTACCTATTGATGCTACGCCTGAATATATAGTTCCGCTATCCGCATTCAGATAACGTCCCCCGATCTCAGCCTCCCAGCCATGTTTAAAGCTATGGAAGAGCGAGAGGCCGGCATGCCATGTCGGGAAAATGGTTCCATCAGGTGAATATCCCAATATTCCAAAGAGATACCATTTTGGAGTGATGTTAAAGTAGGTTTCCGCCTCAAACTGGATACCTGACCCGCTTACCCTGCCGGCATAATTTATGCGGCCCGTGATAGTACCCCTGCTATATCTGCGGCTATATTGCACACTGGCTACATTATTTATAGTTGTATTTGCCGAGTCTATTATTTTAGAATGCAGATAAGCCAAACCAACTTCATTCCTGAGCCTGCGGCTGAACAGGAATTCGGCATAGCTTAAATTTGCCATATCAAAAGGGGTGAGCCTGGTCAAAGTATCGGCTGATCTCCAGGCGTCTTCCCATTTCTTCTGGTTTTCATAGATTTGCGCTCTTTTTAACAAGAAGTAAGGATTAGTTGGATATACGTTTCGTCCGCGGGCTATCAGATCCAAAGCCTCGTCATACTTGTTGCGGCTCATAAGCAGGTTGATGGTATAGTATAAGGGCAACGTATCTTTTGGCGCCACCTCCAGCGCTTTATTAAATTCTATAAGGGCGCTATCAGGTTTATTATTGCTGTTCAGTTGCTTTCCCCAACCGCATAACTGGTCCACATAAGTGTTGCGGTACTTTATATTGTATGGATAGTTGGCATACAATTGCGATGAAACTTCACATGCCTGCTCAAAATTTCCGGCATCGGCATAAACAGAAGATTTTTTCAGCAGGAAATCTTTATTATCGGGGTAGTAGTGCAATGCCTGGTCGCAATAGTAGATGGCAGAATCGTATTGTTTGTTTGCACTTTCTATATTGATGATATAGTTAAGCGCATCCATATTTTCCGGCTGTTTATTGAGTACGTCCTGGAGTATCTCAATCGTGCTGTAATAATCGTCATATTGCATGGATTGGCGGCTTGCTTCGAGGGATTGCTCCACAAAGCTCACTAAGTATTCGCGGCTGTCGGGATATTTGGTCAATAATTGCTTGGATATAAGCGCCGCTTCGGAATAATGCTGGTATGCTTCTAAAGTTGCGGCTTTTTTATAGAGCAGCCGTTCATCGCCGGGGTAGTAGGTGAGCGCCTCGTCAATTATATGAATGGCGTCGTCATACTTTTTTTCCTGGGTGTATGCGTTTATTAAATAATTGATAGCACCCATGTTGGCATGGTCATAGAACAGCACTGACTGGAGGGCAATGGTAGCGCTGTCATATTCCTGGTCGGTAATGAAGGTCTTGGCGCTAAGTGTTCTGAGTTCTATGAAATTTTGTTTATTGGCTGGCGATGGGTTGTTTTTGTATAATCTTTCGGCAATGGCTGAGGCCGCGTCATACCGTTTCATATTTTCCAGGATGCCCATTTTTTTTATCAGCAGGTCGTGGTCGTTAGGGTAGTGTTTTAAGGCAACGTTGCACCACATGAGGGCGTCGGCAAGCATACCCCTGCTATTGGCGATGTTTATAACATAATTAAGTGCGTCCCGGTTGGCGGGTTCTTTTTCCAGTACGGCCTGGAACTGGATATATGGGTCAGTTTTCATATAATACCGACCTGCTTCCATGCGCAAATAAACATTCATCTTCTGCACTTCGCTGTTTGACGGATATAGTTTCAGTAACTTTTCTTCCACTTCAATAGCCTCCACATAGCGCGACATAGCATCGAGAATGCTGATTTTCTTTAATAAAAATTCATAGGAGTTGGGCGATGATTGCAAAGCCCTGTTAACATAGGCTAATGAGCTTTCATAGTTCCCTGACCTTACGTCTAAGGAAAACACTGCCTGGAGCGCTTCTTTATTTAGTGGGTCTTGCTCCAGTACCGATTCATACGCTCTTTTTGATATTTCTATATAACCCCGGTGAGAATATTGCCGGGCCAAAGTGAGTTTATAATCAAGATATACGCTTCGTATATATGCGTCGGTGGAATATCGTTCAAATAAATAATCGGCAAGTTTGGTGCTTTCTATCCAGTCTCCTTCTTTACCGTAGATATCTAATTTTTTCAATAGCAGATCACGGTCATTGGGGTAGTATTTTAAACCCATATCGGCATATTCAAGCGCCTGCTGATAGTTACACGCTACCGATTCAAGGTTGACGAGGTATATATAAGCGTCCTTGTATTTTGGATTTTTCTGGATCACGTAGTTCAATTCCAGGCGGGCGCTGTCCACTTTTCCGGCAAGGGCAAAAGACCTTCCGAGGAGCAGGTGAATATCAAGGTTGCGTGGGGAAATCTCAACGGCCTGGTCGCACAAACTAACGGCTCTCTGGTAATGTTTAAGTTCTATTTCCTTTTTTGCTTCTTTATAGAGATCATCCGAAGACTCCGATTTCTTCAGCCATTGCGCATCTGCACCTGCACACAGGAAGATTAGCAGTACAAGGAGTACCGGCTTTAAAGTTGATGTCATTTTAGGTTGTATTTAATGGTTAAGTTAGCCTGCGTTAACGGTACTCTTTTTCTTCTGCGCCGATGACTGGAAGCCCTGCCGCTGCATGTTTCCCCACACGTGCTTCCGCCCGACGATAAAATTAAAATATCCCTTGAGTGCGAAAAACCATATCATCGGATGATAGACGAATGGTTCAATAAACGCCATAAGGCACAGCCCTATAGTTTCGCCCCAGGTTTTATAATATTTAAAAGTTATTTGGTCCCACAATAATGCAACGGTTGTGATCATTACAGAATATGTGTAAACAAAAACTATCAGAATTATGGCATAAGGCCAGTTGATCTGTTGTGTTAAAATCAGGTAAATGTAAAAAAGAATTCCCAGAAATTCAATAATCGGGGCTAATAATTCAAAAAAAAGATGATATGGAAACACAATCATACCCATGCGGCCATAGCGCGGATTGAAAATAACCTTGCGGTGTGTACTCATTAACTGGGCAAGCCCGCGCCCCCACCTGGAACGCTGGCGGCCAAAAACTTTAAGGGTAGTGGGGCCTTCCGTCCAGCATAAAGTAACCGGCACATATTTAACCGAATATTTTTTCTTATTATCCTTCATATACGCGCCCATGCGGGTTATGAGGTCCATATCTTCTGCCAAAGATTGCGAGTCATAACCGCCGGCTTTTATCGCAATATCTTTATCGAACATGCCGAGACCGCCGGATACGTTTGGCACTGCGTTTATCAGGTCCCAACCCATTTTACCGAGTACGAAAGCCCGTATATACTCCATTTCCTGGAAACGGGGAAGAATGCGGCGCGGCGGGCGCACGCGGATCATCAGCCCTTCGTCAACATCGCAGGAGTTGACCATGCGCAAAGTAGCGCCTGAGGCTATTACCCTCCTGTAATCTTCCTGTATCTGCACATCCCCGTTCACTTCCTTTATGGTGCTTGTTTCTTCATCCATGAAGGGTTTTATGAGCTTTATGAGGGTGTCTTTATCCAGGATACAATCCACATCGGTACACAGGAAAAAATCGAACGCGGCAATGTTCACACCAGCGTTTGAAGCGTCTGCTTTACTTTTACCGTTTATTTTATCTATTACTACCAGTTTATCATAAGCCGGGTTGGTGGATTTGAAAATCCTTTTCACCGGTTTACTCAACAGCCGCTCACGGTAGGCATAATCAACCTGCACTAATTCAAATTCATTGACCAGTTTTTCGAGCGTATCATCAGTGCTGCCGTCATTAATGAGGATAACTTCGTATTTGGGATAGTTGAAAGTAAGCAGCGACCGTACATTTGAAATGATAGTAACTCCCTCATTGAAGGCAGGAGCAATAACAGAAATACCCGGGGCTAATGGAGATTCGATAATGATATTGTAGTCAACTGACGCATTTTTTTTCATGTACCTGCGGATGGAAATAAGCGACATGATCGCAAGCAATCCGTAAGCCATCAGTAGGGTAGTACCATAAATGAATACGGCATATTGGAAAAATATGCCCAATATATCCCAAAAAGTACCCCTGGTAAAGAAATCTATAATAACTTTCATGTATAATTCAGCCAGTTAAGTATTACCCTTAATATTCCGAACAAATCCCACTTATATATTTCGCTAACAGTATTATAATGTCTTATGGTATTATTGCAAAAATAAGGTTTTTTTCAGAACCTTTCAAAAGCAATGAAAACAGACCCGGTTTATGTTAATACCCAAAATCATAAAAAGTAAATCAATTGATTTTATTCTTATGAGTTAACATTCCTAATACTTGATCAGCGGGTTCTGGCAATGCTTAATAATTAATTGATTTTCCTCATTTGTTGTTTCCATCAGTTCATTGAGCATTAAACGGGACTGTTGTGAGTTGTGCCTGATTATAGAACGTGCGGCGCTCATCTGCACGTCGAAATTACTGGAGTATAAGAATTCCTGTTTAAGAAATTCAAGATGCTTGCCGGACGCTATACGCCCCAATGCTTTTAATATTTCTATCTGGCAGTTTACGGGCTGGCTGGTATAAATGGTTACCAGCTTGTCTTCAGTAGCTTCTGCCGATAGCTTGCCAAGACAATTGATGGCATGTGCGCGGAAATTATGGTCTTTTGTGCCAAGAAGATCAGCTACTGCGGGTACTGCGCTTTGCTGGTCGTAGTGGGCAATGAGTTTTAAACAAAAAGTAACAATGCTTTTATTATTGGAATAGCTGACCCACCTGGAGAAATTGGGTATGGTAATATCTTTGGTGGTGGTAATGATCTTAAACATTTCCAACTGGTCCCAGGGTAGTATAGGCTCGGTGGCAATATCGAAAAATTTGAATGGTTCATTTTTACTGAGCTGGATATAGGCATTGCGGGAGGCCGCGCGCAGCGTGGGGTTCCTGCTGTTGGTAAGCGGCAGCAACATGGAGTCTGAAATGGGTATATCCATATTGGTAAGCTCTACGAGCGCCTTTATTTTGGTTTCCCACTTAAAAGTCCTCAATTTAACGAATGAATCCTCAATAAGGTCCATATCTATGTATAGTTTCCGCAGCAATTCACCTACCTCTCCCCTGAAATTTTTGCGGTACCTGATAAGTGTGTCTATCATTATCTGCCGTACATGCGGCTTCTTGTATATTTTGTCGGAGATAGCGGCCTGGTCAAATTCTATCTCGTCAACCGGTATATCTTTTCCGAGGTTTTCATTGAGCAGCACCTGTTCGGTTATCAGGTCTTCAATAATGGGGCTGAGGTGGTTAAGCCTTCTTTGATATACGGAACTGTTGTAGCGCCTGAAAAGAATGGACCCGTAAGCCATGAGCGTGGCTAAAATAGCTATGAAGATAAAAACTAAAGCTATTTCAATGAACAGTGGAAGCAAGCTGAATTGCTCGTAAGCGAGGATAAAAAGATTAACCAGGTCATTCCACATATTCCGGCGCTATTTTTTTTTAGTTACAAACTGGGTTTTGCTGGATTTATTGGTTATCAGTTTCCTGATGCGCATCATCAGTTCACCGGCCATTATCGGTTTTTTTAAATAATCATCTGCGCCAAGCCTGAAGGCTTCGGTGATGGTTTCTTCATTGCCAACCGAGGAAACCACGATGATGCCAACATTGCGGTTTGCCTCATCGTGCCTTATTTTACCCACTACCTCCAGGCCGTTGGCATGGGGCAGCATAAGGTCGGTGATAACAATATCATACGCGGTATGCTCCAGCAGATCGAATGCTTCTTTGCCGTCGGCGGCAGTAACCACATTAAAACCATCCTTATTGAGGATATTTCTAATGGCTTTAAGCATTATATCGTCATCATCTATTACTAATATATTTGGCATGTGTTAAAACTATATAGTTATGATAGTATTTCTGATAAAAAAGTATAATAATACCTTAATTTTCCAGTTCTATCCAGCAAATATCCGATAATAAGTTTGAAAAAACAAAAACATTTATTTTTTGTTAAATATATGTAAAGGAAACAAGGAAAAAAAGCAACATAGTATATCTAAAACACTTGCAACCAATTGTTTTGGATATGCCTGAATTATTACTATAAAGTTACATCGGCGATTCTTCCGCTTTAATTTCCAATATTTTGTTCACAATTAGCATACTCAATTCATCGTTCAAAAATTCAGGGACAACTTTGATCGTTCCATTTTCTAAAAAAGGATGGTCGTCATATAATTTCCATTCGCCGTTTTCTTGCCTTAATAATGCTCTGCGGGGTATATTGCATTCAAAATCAGCATGTGTATTAATTTCTCCTACTGATGCGGAGTGGGTATCGAAATGAAGATAAAAGCTGATAGCTATGCTGCCTTTTCCCGGGACAGCCATGTTAAATTCTTTGAGCACCATCAGGAGTATATTTATTTCCGCAAAGTAATGAGCAATTTCCGAATTGTCAAATATGGTTATTAGACGAATGTGGATAAAGGGTTTCCCGCAAAGGCGCGGAGGCGCAATAGTTTTCAGGCATCGGTATTTAAGGGTAATACCAGGTGAAAAACGGAACCTTCGTTTTCTTTGCTTTCAAACCAGATGGTGCCGTTGTGCGCCCTGGCTATCTGCATGGAAATGGACAGGCCCAAGCCATGTGGTATTTCGCCGGAAGTGCCCTGCATTTTTGCCTCAGAGAAAATATTGAATACAAAAGGTTTATTCTTTTCGGGGATACCGATACCATTATCTTTAACAGCTATATCCACTTTGCCGTCGAAAGAAACCAGGGTGATCTCAATTCCGGAATTTTCGTGGCTGAATTTTATGGCGTTGCCGACCAGGTTATTTATCACGCGCCATATTTTGTCTTTATTTACGAAGGCCATTATATTTTCGTCTGCCTGCGATACTGCAATGTGTTGCCCTTTTGCTATAGCCCTGAAGTGGAGCAGTTCCACAGCGCCACTGACGAGCTTATTGATGTTTACCCATTCTTTGCCCATTTTTATGGGGTCTATTGCGGCTGCGGCTTCAATAATATCCTTGCTGAGGTTGAGTGAATTGGCGCAGGCTTCTTTGATGAGCCGGAATAGTTCCAACTGGTCTGCGGAGTAGTTGCCCGATTCGGCGACAAGAATATCGGTAAGCGCCATCACAGCGGTGATGGGGTTCATTACATCGTGTGCCACAGACCGTAGTATCCTCGACTTATCCTTGTCCCTTAATTCCAGTTCGGATAATGCCTGCTGTAATTTTTCTTTTTGTTCATTCACCTTTTGATTCAGCGAGGTGAGTTTTTTTACGTTTTCTTTCGACCTTTTTACATTTCTCAGAATAAGCATAATGATGACAAGCGCCATCAGCGCGATCAAGGTAGCGATAACGAGGTAAATTCTTTCTTCGGCGTTATGCTTATTCAGCAGGTTTATCTGCAATTGTTTTTCCAGGTTCCTTATCCTGCCATCGGCGTCTATAGCCATCAGGGATTTTGTGTTGGCAATAAAAGAATCATTCAGGTTTACATAGGCGCAGAGGTATTTGTAGGCGTTGAGCGGGTCTTTTTCGTGGTTGTAATAATGCCACATCAGTTTGTTGAGCGACAGTTCCACATTTTTGTCGGGAATGGAATCCAATTCAGTTTTTATATCCTGGAGGGTTTCTTTCATTTTTGTTATTTTCCCTGTGTTGAAATACAGGTTGGCGAGCTTCACCTGGTCCACCAATGCGTCGCTGTTGGTGTATCCTTTCCGCAGGTTTATGTTAATGCTTTTAGTGAGCAAAGCTCTTGCGGTATCGTAATTATCCCGGGCAATGTATATGTCGGCCATATTGCCATATACCACTGCTTTGGCGCTTACATAGGCGCTTTCCTGTTTGCCATAATGCAGGTAATTGGCGTCAATAAAAGCCAGCGCTTTATGGTAAAAAAGCATAGCGCTGTCGTACTTTTGGGCGTGGTAATAGCACAGGCCGATATTGTCGAGCAGTTCCTGCCGGCGATAAAAAAAGACGAAATTATCTGTGCACAGGGCGGCTTCGGTCCAGGCTTCCATGAAGTGGTTGGCGGCTTTCAGAAATTGCTGTTGCTTATACAGCGCCATGCCGAGGCTGTAGCTATATTGGTTGAGGGCGCAGGAATCGGCAATATCCCGTGCAATTTTTTTTGCCTTAAAATAGTAGTCGTAAGACTCGTTGTACAAACCTTTTGCAAATAAGGCGTCGGCCTTCATATTGTAAGCCTGTACCAGCCGGTCTCCCAGCGGTTTTGCATAGCCGTTTTGCTCTAAGACCGTTATCATGGTATCGGTATAAGCGATGCACTTATCGTAGTCTTTGAAGTATTTTCTATAGATGTCGCTGCAAAAAGCGAAGTAGTTCATTTCATCAGTAATGGATAGGTTTTTCGCCTGTTGGCGGGCAGATACAATGAAAGCAAGAGATCGTGACGCCGACCCTGAATCGTAAATGTGGTCGGCTACAATCAGCACACTGTCGAAGTGAGGGGTGCTGACCGCGGAATTATTTACCCCTTTGTAGCAGGAAGGCCATAAAAACAGGAACCCTGAAATAAACAGGGCTGTTTTTATCATTCTGGTAAATGTATTGGGTAACATTCGTGTGTGAATATACAATTTGGGTATTAATTTCCTAAAATAAATGATAAATGTGGTATTATTTATCTCAATAGGTGTGGCACACCTTCGGATCAAGTTTGTCGCAATCGGTAGCCCCTGACGGGGCAAAACCTAATTATTGATTGTTTGTTACAAACCATTTGCCCCGCTGGGGCAGACCATTTATTGTTGAATAAATCAGTAACGTTTTTGCCGTCTGACACCCGAAGAGGTGTACTGACGGCAAAAACTACCATTGCATTTCATTCTATAAAAATAAATCTATACTTTATTATTGTTTATGGATAAAAAGAAATTAATTTTATCTTTGCTTTCAATTTTGCTTAGTTTTTAGCAAAAGAAGTTTATTTTTGTTTTTAACAAACTGTTTTTATTTTTTGACTGTCTATATAAATAATCAAAAAGGGGAAAATTATTCAGTATATCTACTAGTACCAATTTTATGAAGAAAATATTACCTGCCTGTTTACGCGGCCTGTTCTGTTCAGGTCTTTTGTTGTTGATGAATTTCAGCGCTTCGGCATCGCATATTGTGGGCGCAGAGCTAAGGTACCAATGGCAATCGTGCAATACCTATACGATAACGGTATATTTATATGGAGACTGCGGTCCATCAAGCGCGATGTCATTTTCCTCGCTTCCCATTTCAACACCGGTGGTGTGTATTTATGACGGGGATGAGTCTTCGTTTCCTGTTGCCTCAGTTACTCTTCCTCTCGTTCCTGCAGGAGGTTGTGGCCTGGAGGTAACTCCGGTTTGCCCTGATTCATTAGCCTATACGCAGTGCAGTGTTCCGACTTCTACACTACCGGGTATAAAAAAGTTTACTTATTCACAAACCTACACTTTTCCTCATGCTTCGGCTCACTGGCGGCTCGCTTATACGTCAGATAACGGGGGGACACCTGCCGCTATTATCTGCCCCGGCCTTTATTATACAGGTAGCACAACCACCCCTGCCGCTGCAGGCAGGGCGGCGGCTATTACCAACATTTTGAGCGGTACCAGCATACAACTGATAGATACGCTGAATAACAGCGTTAACAATACCAGGGGCCATAACTCCAGCCCGGTGCTTACCGTGGAACCCGTTCCCTACTTTTGCGCGTTCTATGAAGATTGCTATAATCCCGGTGCGGTTGATGTAAACGATGTAGGCCCCGGAGAACCTTCGGGCGACAGCTTACATTTTGCGCTTGTGGCGGCAACAAATGGCGGTGGCACATGTCCGCCCACACTAACCGTGACGTCTGCCTCTTATACCGGTAATCAATGGCCGGGAGGCCCTACTGTTAATGGCTCGCATCCACTCACGGATGTGGATGGCACGTCCGCCAGTTTTTCGTTCGATTCCAGCACGGGGCAATTATGCTTTAACCCGGAGACGCAAAGGTCGGTAGTGGTCTATAACCTTGAAGAATTCAGAAATGATACTGTCGGCACCATTAATACTATTGCCGATGTTACGGGTACTGCGGGTTTTACCGGCGACCTGGGGGCGGCAACTGTGGCTGATATACATAACCCTTCCGGCATCTGCTCGGATACGCTTGGCAATATTTATTTTGCGGACAATGCAAATAACCGCATCCGCAAGATCAGTACGCTGGGCATAATCAGCACCATAGCCGGAACCGGCGCAGCGGGCTATGGAGGAGATGGCTTGTCGGCTTTGGGCGCGCAACTGAACAGCCCGACAGGGATAGCTATTAATAGCGCTACCGGCGATCTGTACGTAGCAGATTATAACAATAATGCAATACGCCGTATTACCCCGGGCGGTATAATAACCACTGCGGTAAATATAGGCGCGGTAGCGGGTTTTACGGGCGATGGCGGCCCCGCTGTGAGCGCTAATCTTTCGCACCCAACGGCGGTTTTTGTTGATAATTCCGGGAATATTTATATCTCCGACAATGGTAATGAACGTGTGCGCGAAGTAAATAGCGCTACCAATATTATCAATACTATTGGAGGAAACGGAACTGCCGGTTTCATTGATGGCGCCCTGGGAACTAACGAAATAAACAATCCCTGGGGGATGTTTGTTGACGCTTCGGGTAATGTTTATTTAGCAGACGCGGGTAATTCCCGTATCCGCAAGATCACTCCTGGTGGCGCAGCTATCAGCACCGTTGTTGGAAACGGTACGGCAGGCGATGCAGGGGATAACTGCATGGCCAGTACTGCGGAATTACATTTCCCGACCGATGTGGCTCTTGACGCCGAAGGGAATATGTTCATTGCTGATTCGTCTGCGAATGTGATCCGCGAGGTATATGCGTCCACCGGGATGATCCAGACTTATGCTGGCACCGGTGTGCATGCATACAGCGGAGACGGGGGCTACCCTTATGCCGCCGAACTTTTCGGGCCGCAATTTTTTTGTTTAGACCCTTCCGGCAATATGTTTATTTCTGATTTCTATAATAACCGCATACGCAAGATCACTGTTAATACTGCCGTTAACAAGGTGCTGGTAGGTTCTTTGCAGCGCGAAATGACCTTTTATGTGAAATCGTGCGACTATACCATACCTACCGGGAAAATAGATTCGGTTACCGGACCAACCGGTACAGAAACGGATAGCACACATCTGTATGCCTGCCAGTATTCGGGTAGTTTTAATGTTAATGTAACGCCAAAGGAAGAAGATACTTCGCTGGAGATAACGGTTACCTCTGCGGGTTTAACAACAGGTTTCTCCTTTTCCGTTGACAGCAATGGCACCAACCATCCACATGCCACAGTTACCGGGAATACCAGCGTTATAACTCCCGGAAATTATACCTTTTACCTGACCTATACCGATAACCACTGCCCGCTTGTGGGTACGAATACGGTGGCATTCAGCGTTACCATATTGCCTGTTCCAAACATAAGCGATGTAATTGTAACGCCTGCACTTTGTTCTACGCCTGCCACTGTGAAAATAACTCCCGGAGGAACCGGCAAGCCATGGACCATAAAACTATCCGGCGCCGCTCCTCCCCCCACTCTCGTATGGAATCCTGCTGATACTTTTGCTGTATTTACTCTTGACAGCCTTCCAATTACTACAATGGTACCCCCTCCTCCTCAAGAATCGGGTGATACCGCCAGGATGACCATTTTTACAGCGATCAGTAATAATTGTGCGGTTACAGAATTACTATACGTTGCTGTACCTACCTTTAGCGTAACCGGTACTTTCACTAACCCTGATTATTGTGGCGCCCCCGATGGTAGTATTGTATTGCATGGCCTCACTCCAGGACACCTGGATACATTGAGATTTATTGCCGGAACGGTCAGCGGTGGGTTCTTTCCGCAACCGCCTATAGGATTTGTGGTATCTCCCGCAGGTACGGATACGGTAACCCATCTAAGAGGCAGCCTTATATATGACAGTATAAAAGTGCAGGAGGATTTGTGTTTTACAGATAATGCGGGGCCTATTACCCTGGTTGACCCGCCGATGATATTCAGGACGGTGACTACCACCAACCCTACCAAGTGCGGCTATAGCAATGGTATAGATACTTTGTGGGGGCTACACCCGGGGCAGTTTGATACGCTAACCTATACCAAGACGGAAATTATAGGCGGTGTGCCGGTCAGTACCACTCCTGTCTCCGCCCACTTTATTGCCAGTGACAGTTTTATTGTATTAACCGGCTTAACAGGAGGCACCTTTGTCGGCGCGTCGGTTACTTATGCCAATTTTGTTGTGAATACGGCGGGTGTTTGCCGCGATAGTATTTTCGGGCCATTTACGCTCTCAACGCCGGCGATTGACCCGGGTTTCGATACATTGACTGACTATGGTTGTAAAGCTGATACCATGTTCTTTACCAATACGTCCACCCCGGCTGCCGACCTTACTTACCGGTGGCTCTTCACAGATGGTGAATCTTCTACGGATATTAACCCAAGCCATGTATTTTATACGATCAGCGACGACTCGGTGGGCGCTACGCTTGTTATTACCAATGGCGTGTGTGTGGACAGCATCACTAAAACCAAGCTGTTGAATAACTTTGTTCATGCTAATTTCTCCTTCACGCCCGACCCGTATGTATGCCAGGACAGCCTTGTAACCATTACCAATTTATCAACCGGAACAAACCCGGCATTTACCTGGTATTTCGGCGATGGCACTACGGATAATGTGGACGTGAACCCAACGCATGTGTTTAACAACACCGGCCAGAAAACAATAACATTAGTTGCATCGGATTTTGTTCCCTGCTATGATACCATGACCAAAACAATAGAAATAGACTCTATAAGCGCAGTGAGCCTGCTGCTGACGGACAGCGTGATATGCAGCGGCCAGCAGATAACCTTCAGCGGCATCTATTCCAATCTCGGCAATACAACGATAGCCTGGTCATTTGGCGACGGCAGCAATGTGGTGAATGTGGAACCAATTGCCCACTCGTATGACGGCGCGGGGGTATATACGGTGAGCGTGACCATACAATACAGGTCTTGCCCTACGGCGAGCGCTTCGCGGCAGGTATTGGTGTATGGCTACCCGAGCATATACCTGGGGCCTGATACGTCCATTTGCCCCGGCGGCAACCCCATAACGCTGTATGATAACCGGAACGCAGGCAACCCCAAAGCCACATGGTTGTGGAGTACGGGGGAAACCACACCGGGTATTACCGTAACGCAACCGGGTACTTACTCTACGGTGGTAACCATAGACGGCTGCTATGCGCTGGATACCGTTGTGGTACAAAAAGATTGCTACATGGACATCCCCAATGTGTTCACCCCGAATAATGATGGGGTGAACGATTACTTCTTCCCGCGCCAGTTCCTGTCGAGAGGGGTGATAACGTTCAAGATGGCTATTTACAACCGTTGGGGACAGATGATTTATGAAACAACCAATACCGATGGCAGCGGCTGGGACGGGATGTTTAACGGTGAACCACAGCCGGTAGGGGTATATGTATATGTTATTGACGGGACATTCAAGGACGGCCAGATAGAACACCACCAGGGTAATATAACGTTGTTGCGGTAAGTGAAGATTGCAAAATAAATCGGGAAGTAATTATTATAAAGCCGTCCGGGATAATTACGGACGGCTTTTTTTTTAAAAAATGAAAGATTATAAAAAGATGGGAAAGCTCAATAGTGTTTGTCATTTCGCAACGTAGTGTGCAGTCCCGATTTTTTCATCGGGACGTAACGCAGTGGAGAAATCTCCTGAAGTTTTGAAAATGAAGTTAATTGCTGAAGTTTGAAAATGAAGCTAACTGCAAATCATCAGGAGATTTCTCCACTACGTCCCATGAAAAAATCGGGACTTCGTTGCGAAATGACGGCTTCGATTTTGCTTCTGTATAATACAATGTAATTTTTGCCGTTATAAAAGATGTGTATTAATTTTTGGTTGTCAGATACACTTTAATAAAATAATTTTTGCCATGAATAATAATAGCGATATTTTTATACTTTTTTTATGAGGAAATACTACTCCTATCTGCTGTCTTTACTGTGTGCGGGAGCGCTATTGCTGCATGGTACCGGGTCTTATGCCAATCACCTTGTGGGGATGGATTTTCACTATACCTATGTAAGTGGCAATACTTATACCATTACGCTTATTGCCTATGGCGATTGCGGCTCGGCGGCAACCACCTCTGCATTTGGATTGCTATCTTCAAGTACCCCCCGCATCTATATCTATAATGCCGACACGTATATTGATTCAATAAACCTTACTATAGTGCCGCCAACGGCAGGTGTGGAAATAACGCCCGTATGCCCCGCCGACCTGCTGCTGACCCAATGCACAGATCTATCTTACACTATACCCGGTATAAAAAAGTTTGTTTACAGCGGCAATTATACCGTGTCCGGCCCATCCACAGCCTGGCGTTTTTTATTTACCGGGGAGATGGGCGGTTCTTTTGCAGGCAGGGCACTGTCTATTACAAATATCTTTTCTACCCCTGACACCTACATACAGTTGATAGATACGTTGGATAATTCAGGATTACATAACAGCAATCCTGACCTTACCAATATACCGACGCCATTTTTCTGTTTGGATTACAGCGATAACTATAATCCGGGGGCAGTGGACCCGGACGGGGACAGTTTAACATTCTATCTTGTTCCTGCGCAAAGCGGTACGCTTACCGACATTCCGGGGGGCCTTGTTACATATTATGCCGGTTTTACAGGCGCGGATCCTTTTGGCGCCAGCGCATCAACCTTCACGTTAGACGCCAGTACGGGCCAAATTACTTTCTTTCCTACTGCCACGCAGCGGTCGCTGGTGGTATATAATATCGAGGAGCACAGGTCGGGAGTATTGGTGGGTACCAGCCAGCGGGAGATGACCTTCCTGGTGCAGACCTGCACCAACACACCGGCTTTCGGCGGTTTATCCGGCGCATCAAGCGGCGTTATAGACGATAGTACGCACTTTCATATCTGCCAGAACTCCGGCGCGTTTTCCTTTGACTTAAATCCAACGGAAGCCGATGCTTCCAATGACATTACCGTTACCTATACCGGGTTGCCGACGGGTAGCTCTTTTACCGTTACCGGTAACGGGACGCCAACGCCACATGCCGTATTCTCATGGACATCAACAGGCGTTACACCGGGGGCTTATACCTTTTACGTTACCTATACGGATAATAATTGCCCGTTGGCCGGAACGCAGACTATCGCTTATACGGTAACCATAGTAGCCGGCCCTACCATCAGCGTCTCCGTTCTTTCTACGGAAACCTGTTATAAAAAAGCCGCAATATCGGTTGTTCCGGCAGGCGGGGGCAGCCCGTGGGTGGTTGATGTATCATTAGCCGGCGATACGGTACAAACATTTTCGAGTGTTTCCTCAACGTTTACAGACAGCGTTTCGGGCAGCGGCACTTTTGTATTCACTATCTTTCCCGTTACAGACCATGCCTGTAGGAACAGCGCCTCTGTTACGGTTACCGCACCGGCGCCAATAGCATTAGCGCCAACCTTTACAAATCCCTCTTATTGCGGCGACAATAACGGGACGATAACCTTGTACAACCTTACGGCGGGTACATCGGATACCATTAAATTTTCTTTAGGCGGAGTAGTGCAGCCCTCCCGTGTACTTGTGGCGTCGGCTGCCGGTACGGTAACGCTCACCGGGCTTGTAGCCGGCGTATATAGCGCTATTACCGCGACATCCGGGTATTGCGTATCACTGACGGCAGGGCCGGTTACGCTTGTAAACCCTGCATTTACCATGCGCGCCCTTACTTCTGTGAACCCAGTATTTTGCGGCATCTGCAATGGCTCAATTACCCTGTACGGCCTTCATCCCGGCCAGAGAGACACGGTAAATTATTTGTTTGGCGGAGTAGCCCAGCCGCCTTTTTCGGAATTGGTTGGCGCAGACAGCGAGATCACCATTACCGGGTTATGCCCCGGCGCTTATACCAGCTTTGTAGCTAATACAGCGGGAGCATGTGTATCTAATACGCTGGGGCCGGTTACGCTTACTGTTCCCCCGTTTACCATGCGCGCCATCAGCTTTACCAATCCTGTGTGGTGCGGCATTTGTAATGGCACCGTTACCTTGTACGGCCTGCACCCGGGTTCTGTAGATACTATTGATTATACCTTAGACGGCATATCCCAGACCCCTGTGGCATTCACCGTGCCGGCTGATAGTATGGTTACGCTTACGGGCCTGTGCGCGGGTACTTATGCCAATTTTATAGCTCATGCCGGTTCCACTTGTGTATCCAATACTTTAGGGCCGGTAACACTTACCGTTCCGGCATTTACCATGCGTACCATTACTTTTACAAATCCCGATTACTGCGGTATTTGTAACGGCACTATATCGCTTTATGGACTTTATCCCGGCGAGTCGGATACTATACATTATACACTTGGCGGCGTAGCCCAGACCCCTGTGGCTTTTACTGTTCCGGCAGACAGCATGGTTACGCTTACGGGATTATGCGCGGGCGTTTATGCTAATTTTGTGGCGCATACCGGTGGTGTTTGCGTATCCAATACATTAGGCCCGGTAACACTTACCGTTCCCCCGTTTACGCAGCGGTCGCTCAGTTCCACAAATCCTGATTATTGCGGTATTTGTAACGGTACTATTACCATATATGGCCTTCATCCCGGCGAGTCGGATACAGTACACTATACGGATGGCGGTGTAGCCCAGACCCCGGTAGCGTTTACAGTGCCTGCCGACAGCATGGTTACACTTACGGGATTATGTGCCGGTGTTTATGCAAATATCATTACGCATACCGGTGGCGTTTGCGTATCCAATACATTAGGCCCGGTGACGCTTACGGTACCTCCGTTCACTATGCGCGCGCTTACTTTCACTAATCCCGATTATTGCGGTATTTGCAATGGTACGGTAACGCTGTATGGCCTTCATCCCGGAGAAATTGACACCATCAATTTTACAGACGATGGCATACCCATGCCTGCCGTGAGCCATTTGGTTCCAGCAGACAGTATGATAACCATCACCGGGTTGTGCGCGGGTACCTACGATAATTTTATTGCCACTACCGGCGGCGTGTGCGTATCCAACACATTAGGCCCTGCGCCACTTACGGTTCCCCCGTTCACTATGCGCACCTTTACGGCTACCAACCCCACCAAATGCGGTTTCTGTAACGGCATCATAAAATTGTTCGGACTGCACCCCGGTGAAACTGATACGATCAATTATACCATGAATGGCGTGGCGCAGCCCCAGCTTCCTTTTTTAGTGCCGCCAGACAGCATTGTTATCATCTCCGGCCTTTGTGAAGGATTTTACGCGAATTTCATTGCCACTACCGGCGGCGTATGTGTATCCAACGCATTAGGCCCCGATTCGCTTATCTGGCCGCCTATAATACCTGCGTTTACAGACAGTGTCCATAAAGGCTGCCAGGGCGATACGGTGCTGTTTACAAATAGTTCCTGGCCGGCGTCAGACCTTACGTACCGTTGGTTTTTCGGCGATGGCGATTCCAGCACGGCAACGAACCCATCGCATGTATATTATATACCCGGAACTTTTAAGGTGGAACTGGATATTACCAACACAAAATGCTATGACAGCACCAATAATTCGGTAACATTTGATAACCTGATAACGGCGGGATTTACGGCTATGCCGGATAGTTTTTTGTGCCAGGGCAGCCCGGTCACCTTCACCAATACATCGTCGGGTACTTTGCTTAATTATACCTGGATATTCGGGGATGGCAATACCAGCAATGCTACCAATAATGTATATACCTACCATAAAACAGGCATTTACAATGTGGTACTTGCGGTATCCAACTTTGTACCCTGCTATGATACTGCCAAAACAACCTTAGCGGTTGACTCTATCAGCACAGTGAGTATCATCTCAACGGACAGTGTTATCTGCGGCGGTACGGGCATAACGTTCACCGGTATTTATTCCGACCAGGGGCTGCGGGGGCTGATATGGTCATTCGGCGACGGGGATACTATGAAAAATGTAAATCCCGTGCTGCATGTCTATGATGGCAACGGAACTTATACGGTAACGATGTCCACTCTGTACCGTGCCTGCCCGGATACGAGTACCAGCCGCACCTACCATGTTTTTGGCCAGCCAAACATAAACTTGGGTTCAGACACCTCTATTTGCCCCGGCAGCAATGCTATAGAACTGGTTGACGAGGTGAACGGTAATAACCCGGCAGCAAGCTGGTTGTGGAGTACGGGCGAAACAGGCAATAAAATAATGGTGACAACACCAGGCGATTATTATGCCATAGTCACCATTAACGGCTGCTCATCAACAGATACGGTAGTGGTGCAAAATAACTGCTACCTTGATATTCCCAATGCCTTTACGCCCAACGGGGATGGCCTGAACGATTATTTCTTCCCGCGCAACCTGCTGTCGAAAGGATTGACTTCGTTCAGTATGCAGATATACAACCGCTGGGGGCAACTGATCTTTGAAACCCAAAGCCTTGACGGCAGGGGCTGGGATGGCCGATTTAACGATGTGCCACAGCCCGAAGGCGTATTTATCTATGTCATTGACGCCAGCTTCCTGGATGGGCAGAAAGAGCATCGCCAGGGAAGTATAACGTTGCTGCGGTAGTGACAGTTAGCCGTGATTTTCCTGATTTAATGGATGGGGGTGGCATATTTTGGGTATTTGAAAGATACCAAGTAATTTTAGCGTATGAAAAAGCGGGTGTTGACTGGGATGCTGCTGGTAATGATGGCAAATGCTGCCTGGGGGCAGGGGTGTGCTGTTTGTACTAAAGTGGCGCAGGGCCTGGATGACAAGAGCGCGAAAGGGCTTAACGGCGGTATTATTTATCTTGCGTTCCTGCCGCTTGCGCTCATGGGAACCGTAGGCTTTATCTGGTGGAAGCATAACAGGAGCATACCTTCAAAAGAACAATAAAAAAACCGGCCATGCAAAAACGTTTCTTATTCGCTGCAATTATTGTTTGTGCAACGCTGCTTACTTCTTCGTGCAGGATGAATGTGCTTAGAGGGGAAGGAACAAAGACGGTAGCAACGCCGGATGTTTCATCGTTCAATGCTGTGGATATTGATATTTCGCTGAACGCGGTCATTACCGTACAGGAAGGCGTTCAGCCCATGCTGAAATTAGACGGTTATGAAAACATTATCAAGCACATAAAAACCAGTGTTGAGAACAATAAGTTGCGCATCTATTCAGACCTTGACGATACATGGACTATGGATAGCGGCGATATTACCGCAGAGATAACATTGCCGGAAATAACTGCGCTCACATTAGAAGGCGCACCTGATGCGGAAGTGCATGGCAGCATTACCGGCGGTGATTTCAGATTAGACATTTCGGGCGCGAGCACGGTAAAGTTAGACAATGTGAATGTTGATAATTTTTCGATCCAGGTTTCGGGTGCGGGCGATATTGTGGTGAAGGGCGGGGCTGTAAAACATGCTTCTTACGAGATTGACGGAGCCGGGACCTTAAAGGCATACCCGCTACAGGCTGATGAAACAGTGGCAACTATCTCCGGGGCGGGAACAAGCCAGGTAACTGCCTTGAAAAAGCTGGCCGCAAATATAAATGGCGCGGGAACCATAAAATATAAAGGACACCCGGAAATTACAAAAGAGGTATCGGGTATTGGAACTATAAGTGACGCAAACTAAATAATTCTGTATGGCGAGAAACCATTCGTTGAGGATATTTTTTTTAATGGCGATAGTTTTCGGGGCAAGGATTTTTGCCTATGCCCAGGCCGACGCGATAGAACATTTGTGGTTAGATGGGAAAAAGGATGGGAAGATACAGATATACAAGGCGGTTGACGGCTTGTTCTACGGCAAGTTAGTATGGATAAAAGACCCGCTCAGGAATGGGAAACCAAAGCTGGATGAGAAGAATCCTGACCCTGCGCGGCGAAACGACCCGGAATTGGGTTTGTTGCTGCTGAAAAAATTTAAAAAAACCGGGACGGACACCTACGAAGATGGCACCATCTATGACCCGGAAAACGGGAAGACCTACAGTTGCAAAATGAAGCTGGAAGGAGATGTGCTGCATGTGCGGGGTTATATAGGCTTCTCTCTTATCGGCAGGACGGAAACCTGGACGAAAGGGGAATAACATAAGCTGCTGCGATAAAAATAATATTGAGTTAATAACAGCTTTGTATCATTGAATGAACCTGGAGGAGTTGTGTAATCTGCTTAAATTTACACTATGGCGTCTGTAATTAAAAAGATCAATGAGTACAATGCCGGGATGCCTGCGCCATTGCACGAACTGAAAATGAATGCTTTAAAAGAAAGCCAGTTCCGGTTTTTCAGGGGTACCTGTCATTTATTTGCGGCGGATTTTGTGAAGCTGTATAACTATAAGCCAAAAGTAAAAAGCTGGAATTGCGGTGATCTTCATTTTGAAAATTTCGGTTCGTACAAGGGAGAAAACAGGCTGGTGTATTTCGACCTGAATGATTTTGACGAGGCCATCCTTTCGGTGCCGGAGGCAGAAGTGGCGCGTTTTCTAACCAGTATTCTTGTGGTTGCCGGCCAGATGAAGGTTGCGGCAATAGGGCTTCATAAGGCGCTCCACGACATTATGAACGCTTACGTAACCACATTGCAGAACGGGAAAGCATTTATGCTGGAAGCCGCTGTGGCGCATGGCGAGTTTAAAAAATATTTTGAACACCTGGATACTTTTGACCGGGAAGCATTTATCGCAAAGCGTACTTATAAACATAAAGGGGCGCTGCTACTGAAGCCGGATAATGAGCATTTTCTGCCGCTTGACGATAGCCGGAAAGCAAAAATATACGAGGGGTTGGCCCCGCTGCTGGACACAAGCCGTTTCCAGCATTTTGTATTTGAAGACGCGGCCTTCCGGGTAGCGGGTACCGGCAGCCTGGGGCTGGAGCGGTATTGTGTATTATGCTATAGCAAAAAGAAAGGGAAGCGTTATCTTATAGATGTAAAAGAAGCGAGAAGATCGTGCTGGAGCGGGCTGCTGAAAATAAAACAGCCCCGGTTTAAAAATGAAGCGGACCGCGTTAATACCACAGGATACCTGATGGAGTATAATGCGCCGGCATTTTCTTCGTCGGTGAATATTGACGGCAAATGGTTTATTGTAAAGGAACTGCAATACCTGGCCGACAGGATGAATGTTGCTGATTTCAAAAATGACTTTAATTTATTCAGTACGGTAGCGGGGGAGATGGCCGTGCTGATGGCCTACGCGCATATACGCAGCAGCGGGCATATGGGCGCATCAACTGCTGATGACCTGAAACGGTTTGCAGAAAAGAAGCAGTGGCAAAAAGATATTATAGAAGTAAGCGCCACGCTCGCTAAAAAGAATGGCAAATACTACCGGGAGTTTATGAAAGTGGAGTAGCGGTACTTTGGGATATTCATACAATGTGATTGACTTAAAGGTTTACCCTTATCCAAAACGTAATGCGGTCTGACCGCTGAAGAAGCGGTACTGACCGCATTACTGCCATTTTTTATTAAATCAATGTTCCTTCCTACCTTCACGTATTAAAATCAGGGTATGCGAAATCTGGTATTGTTATCCTCAACATTTTTTATCCTGCTGTCTTTCGTAGCCACAGCGCAACATTCAGATGCGGTAAGAAGTAAAGATTGGTTAGGTAAGATTAATGCGAATGCCATTAACAAACCAACCAGGCCAAATGCTTTTATGGCCGCTCATCCCGGATACGCATTGTATTTTACAAAGGTGGGTGAAATGAGTGTACCGTATCTCGTTTATGTTCCGAAAAATTATTCACCATCCAATTCCTGTCCGATGGTTGTTTTTTTGCATGGCGCTATACTTGCCAAAGAAGATTTTCAGTATAAGGATCCCGCAATAGCAGATGAGCCGATATTTTCGATAGGGGATACCTACAATACTATTGTGGTGTTCCCGTTTGGCAAGAGTGGTTTTATGTGGCCGGCACAATTGGCCGCAAAAGAAAATATACTGGAAATAGTGAAGGATGTGCAGGCTCGTTACAACATTGATAAGCGAAAAATTTTTCTCGGCGGTATATCTATGGGCGGTATATCCACGTTTTGGTTTATCAGCAACAAGCCGGATGTATTTGCGGGATTTTACGCATTTTCCGCCATGCCGAGACTTTCGGATGGCGCTGTAAAGTTCAGCAACATTACAAAAGACAAGCCGCTTTATTCTATGAATGCAAAGGATGATCCGGGTTTTTCTTTTAATGAAGTGCGGGAGATATATGAACAGCATAAGCAGGAGGCTCCGGGCTGGCATTTTGGCTCGGTGGAAACAGGCGGGCATAGGTTTATTTATGCTAATGGCGGCAAGGAGATAGTGAAAGGCTTACTTGGGAATTTGTTGAAGCCGTAAACCCCTGACCCTTCCCGCCAAAAAGCGGGACATTGTTCATTTAGCTACTGAGTGAAGATGTCAAAATAAATCCTACAATTTGATTGTTCTTTTCCATTTCTGCTTCGTTGCAAAAGTCTTTAAATAGCTTGCTATTCCCCGCCGTGGCGGGGCCTCGCATAAAAGAAAAATAACTAACCAACTTCGTAGGATTTATTTTGACAGCTTCACTGAGTTACTTTAAGCGATTTTTTTTGTAGCTTTGGAAGCAGTGAAAAAGGTATGGGTAATCATATTATTTGCAGTGATCGCGGGCAGTTCATTCACCATGAAAAATGAGCATACGGCTTATTATAACTACTATATGGATATGGTGGATAGTTTCGACAAGCAGCAACATGTTTTATTGGACCAGATCAGGGAATCAAGCCTGTCTTACGGTGATAGTAAAAGTGTTATAGAATCACTTGTGATTAAACACGATATGGAATCAGCAAGGCTAAAACTGAAATCCGTTGATTTCTGGTTGCGATACTTTGAACCGGTTGCCTATAAAAAAATAAACGGCCCCCTGCCTGTGGAATGGGAAAATGAAGTGTTTGAGAAATTTGAGAAACCCTATAAACGCGAAGGCGCGGGGCTTTCCCTGGCTGAATTATACCTGAACACCAAAGGCTTTACTAAAGATTCGCTCCTTCACCTCGTACAGTTATCGGTTGACGCCACAAAAACATTTATGGCTGATTCCATCACCCGCCAATTAGATACTTTTGATCATTTTTTTCTTTGCAACCGCTTATATTTATTGAACCTGGCGGCAATTTATACTACGGGTTTTGAATGCCCCGGTAATGATAATATTATACCCGAACTGCGCTCCATGCTGGCAGCCGTGAAGAACATTTACACTGCCTATAACCAAAGTTTTCCTGCAACGCCTATTTCCCCGGAATACCTCGACCTCTATAATAAAACTATTGATTTCGTAAACCGGCAGCCCGGTGATTTTACCCAATTCGACCACTTTGGTTTTATTAAAGATTATGTAAACCCCCTTTTCGCAATCAACCAAAAACTGATCGTACAATATGGCGTTGTTTCAAACAGCTTTAACGATTATACACTGAATAATGACGCCAACTCCATCTTTGATAAGTCGCTTTATACGCCGCAGAACACAAAAGGTATTTATTCCCTGGTGACCGATAAAGACGCGCTTAGTGAAATAAAAGCCGTTGGGAAGTTACTTTTTTATGACCCTATCTTATCAGGTAATAATTCCCGTAGCTGCGTATCGTGCCACAAACCCAAACAATACTTTACCGATACTTCTTGTGCCACCAGCCTGCAATTCGACCGCAAAAACAGGTTGCCGAGAAACACGCCAACGCTCGTAGATGTAGTGTATAACCACCTGCTGATGCTGGACGGCAAACATATTTCGTTGCAAAACCAGGGAAGGGATGTGATGACGAACCCCAAAGAAATGGGAGGCAATGAAAAGGAAATAGTGGAGAAAGTGCTGAGTTGCAAAGAATATAAAAACACGTTTAAAAAATTAGTAAAACTGACCCCGGAAGAAAAAGGCATAACCCTTGACCACATCGTTTCGGCTATAACTTATTATTACAGCGATTTCAGCAATTATTACTCCCCGTTCGATGAAACAATGAATGCCGGCAAACCATTGGATAATGAGGCGGTAAAGGGTTTCAATATATTTATGGGCAAGGCGCAATGTGCCACCTGCCATTACGTTCCACAATTCAATGGCGTACCCCCACCATATGTAAGCTCTGAATTTGAGGTGCTGGGCGTACCGGAAGATAAAACATGCAACAAGATAAGTGAAGATAAAGGACGATACCTTGTAAACCCCGCTTTTGAAACCCTGGGCGCTTTCAGAACAGGGAGTATAAGGAACGCTGAATTTACAAAACCATACATGCACAATGGCATTTATAATACCCTGGATGAAGTGATAGATTTCTATGACGCAGGCGGCGGGGCAGGCAAAAAACTGGCAGTACCCAATCAAACACTTTCTTCCGATTCATTAAGACTTACGGTTTCCGAAAAAAAAGAATTAATTTCATTTATTCATTCATTGAATGAACAGATCATTTTCCAGGAACCACCTGCAAAATTGCCTTCATCTTCAGATAAAGAACTGAACGCAAGAAAAGTGGGAGGGGAGTATTAAATATTGTGTTGCAAGGTTTCTCGCAAAGAGGCGCAGAGATGCAAACCATAATTAATTAAAAATAAGAAAACGTAAAAAATCAAGATCGCAAAAGCCTATAATTCCCATACACAAAAAATGCCCCTTTTAAATTATAACATGAAATATAAACACCTGCTTTTGGCATTATTTATAAGTTTGTTCTTCTTGGAGTGTGCTACACGCTACAAGGTAACCTATAATATACCCGCCAGCTACCCCGAAGCAAAGCGCAAAGAGTTGATAACGCTGTTGGATAAGGGCAAGGAGCTATACAAAATAAATTGCTCCGACTGCCACGGCATTTTCACGAAGGGAAAGGATAAAGTACCCAATTTTACGAATGCGCAGATTGATAATTATTCTGCCCGGTTTATGAGACGCGACCCCAAAAACCACGCAGTGTTTGCGCAAATGTCGCCGGAGCAGCTAAATGAAGTGCTTACTTTTTTACGCTACAAAAACCCGAAAAACAAGGATAGCGTTGTTGTGTTAAAAAGAAGATTTTGAGACTGTGTTTGGCAGTGGATAGAACGTTTCACGCAAAGGACGCAAAGAAAAAAAACGCAAAGAATCGCAAAGAAAGTTTTACTGTGAATAAGATATTGCAATAGTTTTGCACAAACGAATACTTAAATTTGGCTTGATGAATACTTAGGAACCTTTGCGTCCTTTGCGAAAATCTTTGCGGTCTTTGCGTGAAATCATATCTTTAACAACTTAAAACATGCCTTATGAAGCCGGTTATTCTCATTGTCTTTAATTTCTTATTCTTTTTTGCCCACGCGCAAGAGGCTATCCCGGAGCATATTTACGATTTTAAGGTTGCTGCTTATGATGGCGGCACCATAGACCTTGCGCAGTACAAAGGCAAGAAGATACTTATTATAAACACCCCCACCGAAGCCGACAATAACCCCTACTATGCCGAACTGGAAACAATGTACCGGAAATACAAAGATAAATTGGTGGTCATCGCCTTCCTGGATGATGATTTCGGTACGCCGCCAGGCTCAAAAAAATATACCACCGTTATTGACAAAAGCTACAATGTTTCCTTCCCGCTGGCCGCAAAGGTATTGGTGAGAACCAATGCTATGGCGCCCATTTATAAATGGCTTACCACCAAAAAATATAATAAACTCGAAGACAGTGAAGTGAAATGGGACTTCCAGAAGTACCTCATCAACGAACAAGGGGAATTAGTGGCGGTTTTTGACCCTAAGATCAGGCCCGCCGACCCACGATTAATTGCCGCGATAGAAAAGTAAGATGCCTCACCCCAGCCCTCTCCGGGGGAGAGAGAGATGTTATGTAAGCGTGAGTTTTACCCAGTCTCAGTTTACCCAATACCTGAATTTTTTATGTTTTTTTAAAGTAAATGAGGGGAAGCCCCGGAACAAGGTCCCGCTTTTCTGCGGGAGGGGTTTGGGGTTAATTTTTTTCCACCCGAAGGTTTTATAAAATGCCATCGTCTAATATACAGGCAATCAGATACGAACAACTATTTTATTACTACTAAACACAACTATTATGGCTAAGAAATTATTTCTTTTATTGTGCGGCGCATTTTTCACTGTGCATGGCATGGCGCAGTTAAGCCCTGTGATCACTTCATGGGTACTCAATACTACCGGCGCTACCGGCTACGCCGGAATTGAGACCAATGTCCAGTTGGAACAATACGATTCTAACTACGTATATATCAGCGCTACCTGCATCCCCGGTTATTCCATAGGCCCCTGGATCGGGGATCCCAATGTACCGTCGAACCAGAATTTCGTTTACGAGATACCCCGCAATCCTGTACCGAACACAGGTACGCTTACCAATGTACCGCTTGGGCAGGTGGGTGTATGGAGTAATGGCGTCTCGGTGTTTAACGCCCTTGACGCAAATAGTTACATGAGCCTGAACTACTGGCACCAGAACGCATACATATTTGAAGGCAGCAGCTTCGACGCCTGTCTCGGCCATCCGGCCCCCGGCGGGCAATACCACCACCATGTAAGCCCTAAATGCCTGTATAACACTTTAGACAGCACACACCATTCGCCTATCATAGGTTATGCTTTCGATGGCTACCCTATCTATGGCGCTTACGCATACAGCGACACCAATGGCACCGGCGGCATACGTAGAATGAAGAGCAGCTTCCAGCTTAGGACCGGCATGGTACACCGCGATACTTTGCCTAACGCAACAACAGCCCTCCCCACCGCTGATGACGGGCCCGATGTGAGCGCAACATACCCGCTTGGCAGCTACCAGGAAGATTACACTTTTGTTCCCGGCTCCGGCGACCTGGATGTGCATAATGGCCGCTGGTGCCGCACCCCCGAATATCCGTCCGGCACTTACGCCTATTTTGTAACCATTGACGCAGGCCTCAACCCGCAATATCCCTACACGCTTGGCCTCACTTATTACGGTATCACTGTTGCGTCAGATTATGGACCAACAGGTGGCCATGTTACCCCTCCGGGCGGTACAGTCATCTATACTACCGCCGGGGTTGCGGCAGTTAAACAAAGCGACCTTACTCCCGAAATTTACCCCAACCCGGCAGGCAATTACATTAACCTGTTCATACCATCTGTATTGACCAACAATTTTACAGTAACCGTGACGGATATGGCCGGCAAAACGGTGTTTACCCAAAGTAATATACAGCCAACCATCCTCTACTCATTCAATCTTTCCGCCCTTTCGGAGGGAACCTATATTATGAACATAAAGAATGACGCTGTTTCTTATACCCAGAAGGTGGTGATAGCAAAATAATTGCTTGTGTTTCTAAAGTTGAATGGCTGCCGTAATGTGCAGCCATTTTTGTATAGAATTGTAGCAAAGTAAATCAAGACGATATTTTAATTTATAAAAACCTAAAAACACCGGAAATATTTATATCTTGTTTCATTAAATAGTCTTAATGAACCACTTTTTAAGAACCTGCCTTTCAGCAAGCAGGTTTCTGCTCATCTTGTACCTCTCCTTTGCAGGGGCATGGAATGGCTTTGCCCAAAAGCCTGCCTCCGCTACTACCTACTCTAAAAAAGCTTCGGCAGGCAAGCAAGGCCAGGCGCGCATTGACTCCCTGCTGCTGGAGCTATCTAAGCAAAAAAATGACAGCAGTAAGGTGAAACTGATGAATGCTTTGGCATTCTGGTACAGCTTAATTAACCCCGATGAAGGTATAAAATACGGCCAGCAGGGGCTGGCGCTGGCTACAAAACTGGAATGGAAAAAAGAAATAGCTAACGCGAATGACGACCTGGGGTATGACTACAAATATAAATCAGATTATCCCAAAGCATTGGAATATTACCAGGCGTCTTTAAAAATGTATGAAGAGATCGGGAATAAACAGGGCATAGCAAACGTTAACGGCAGTATTGGCGAGGTATATCAAAACCAGGGCGACTATCCACGGGCTTTGGAATATGGTTTTAAAAATCTGAAAATATCGGGGGAGTTAGGGAATAAGCATGATGTGGCGCGGTCTTACAACAATATCGGCAATGTTTATAAATCGCAGGCCGACTATCCCGAAGCATTGGAATATTTTCAGAAAGCGCTGAAAACAGCAGAAGAATCAGACGATAAACAAGGTATCGCGGTCATTTCCGATTATATCGGAAACGTTTATTTCTCCCAGCACGATTATCCCAAAGCATTGGAATATTATTTTAAAGACTTGAAAATATTTGAAGAAACAGGTGATAAAAACGGTATTGCAATGGTTAACGGGAATATCGGCGAGGTTTATGGCCGCCAGAAAAATTATTCTTTGGCTATTACATACCAACAGAGCGCATTGAAAATAGCCGCAGAAGTGGGAAATAAAAAAATTGCTGCGACAAGTTTAAGTGATATTGGTGAATGTTTTCTTTCCATTATCAAAGACACATCCGCCCGGGTAGTAACAGGAGATATACCAAAGGGTAAAGCCGCCCTGGTAAGCAATGCCATTGATTACCTGCAAAAAAGCCTGGTACTGTGCAAGGAGATGCAGACAATGGATGTGATGCGGAAAGTTTATGAAAATCTTGCAGAGGCGTATAAACTAAACGGCGATTATAAAAAAGCTATGGAATATGCCGATAATGGCCGGGCAATACAAGACTCTGTTTTCTCCAATGAAAAAAGCAAGGAAATAGCAAAAATGGAATACAACAGAACCCGCCTTGCCGATAGTTTGAGAACGGTTGACGCAAAAAATATTGCAGACCTGGAACTACGGCAACAACGTACCTACAATTACCTGGGGCTTGTGGCAATCATACTACTGTCGGGGTTTTCTTTTTTCATTGTGAAGGAGCGTGGAAAATCGGAAAAGGAAAGAAAGATAGCTGAAAGTGAAAGGAAAAAATCGGATGACTTATTGCTCAACATACTGCCGTATGAAATAGCAAATGAGTTGAAAGCCAATGGCACCACAATTGCCAAACAATACAACAATGTAACCGTGCTTTTTACGGATTTTGTAAACTTCACGAGCGCGGGAGAAAGAATGAGTCCGCAGGGGCTGATATTTGAGCTGGATAGCTGTTTCAAGGCATTTGATGAGATAACCGGCAAGTACAACATAGAAAAGATAAAGACCATCGGCGACGCATACCTTGCGGTTGCAGGCCTGCCCATAGCAGACCCCCAACATGCCGAAAACACAGTAAGGGCTGCCATAGAGATCAATAAATTTATGCAGGACAGGATGATAAAGTTAGGCAACAGTACCTTTGCCATCCGTATAGGCATTCACAGTGGCAGCGTGGTAGCAGGTATAGTGGGTGTAAAGAAATTTGCCTACGATATATGGGGAGACGCCGTGAATACAGCCGCAAGAATGGAACAAAGCAGCGAAGCCGGCAAGATCAATATTTCACAGACCACTTATGAGTTGGTGAAGGATAAATTTGTGTGTGAATACCGTGGAGAGATAGACGCTAAGAATAAGGGGATGATGAAGATGTACTATGTAACCCCCGCCTAACCCCCGCCCCCTAAAGGGGAGTCATTTATTTAGCTTCATCTATTCCGTCAACATTGAAATGCCCTTGAACAATATAAGGGTTTAGGAAAAATGGAAGCTCCTTTAGGGGTTTGGGGGTTTGAAAATGAGGGAAAGCCCCTTTAAGGGTTTGGGGTTTAAAATAAAAAATGCCCTATTATTTAATTACCTTACAAGTTGCAAGCATATGAAAATAAGTATGTCATACCGGTTTGTATTTTTTTGCCTGATGAGCATTTTTTTATGTTCTATAGAGGCTTATGCCCATGTCCATAATCAAAAAACAATTGACTCACTCACTGTAGAGCTTAACAAAACAAAGACGGATACTGGTCGCGTAAATATCTTAAATGAGCTATCCTATACGCTTCCCTGTAACGATACCGGTAAATCTTATTACGCCTTAAAAGCGCTGGAAATTGCAAAAAGTATAAAATGGAATAAAGGCATTGTAGGGGCTTATATAAGAATGGCCGATTTTTATTCGGAATGTAAAAATAATTACCCGCAGGCATTAACCTGGTTAAAAAAAGCCGATTCATTAGCAAGTACCACAGCCGATAGCGGTTTGAAAGTAACCGCACTATCCCGGCTTGCAGATATTAATAATAGTATGGCGGAATACGCGAATGCCATAGCCTATTACCGGCAATGCCTTGCGCTGAAACCGGCCATTGGCGAGCAAATCGGCATTCTTGGCAATATGGGTTTGGTATATCATTCACTTGGCGATTTCTCAAAATCATTACAATGCTATGAAGAGTCTTATAATAAAGACGTTCAGTACATGATCTCCGCTCAAACCCATACAGAGCAGGATTCCCTTATGGTTATGGGCTTATTGATCACCATTGCGGATATTTACTTTGAGTCAAATCAAATTGATAAGGCCCTCGAAAATTATAAACGTGTGCAAGGCTATGGCCCGAAGAAACATTATGAGATCATTGACGCCTGGATATTTGCAGGTATGGGTAAGTGTTATCACCAAATGAATAAGGATAGTGTTTCGATTGAATTTTATGAAAAAGCCCTGGATAAGAGCAAGGAATTGAAAGATTACCAGGATGAATCGCGGATATTGAATGAAATGGGGGCGCTATATCTTGATGACGGGAACCTGGATAAGGCAATGGATCTGACCCGGCAATCATTAGCTATAGCAGAAGGGAAAGCAGGTAACGATGCTATTTCCGAAGACCTTACCCAACAGTCGCTTACCGGGATAACCCTGGGAAAAATATATACCCGGCAAAAAGAGTATAAGAAAGCATTGGTTTATCTGCAGGACGCCATTGGCATTTGTAAAAAAACCGGGGCATTGAATAATGAAAAAGAGGCATGGCTGGCTCTTAATAATACCTATGATAAGATGAATAAATGCAGCGAAGCCTATGCCGCTTATAAACAATATATTGCCATAAAGGACAGCCTGTTCAGCCAGGATAAAGCAAGAGAAATGACCCGGCTGGATATGCAGGGAGATTTCGACAGGCAGTTGCTGACAGATAGCCTGGCGCAGGCGAAAAAAGACCTGGATATGAGATCAATAATTGTTCACCAGCGCATATTTACTTTGGGGGGATGTGCCGGAATAATTCTGGTATTGTTGCTCTCTATATTCATATACCGGAACTATACCCTGCAAATGAAAGCGAATATCAGGATTGCAAAGGCCAATAAGGCCATAATCGCAGAAAAAAAAGTATCTGAAAGTTTGCTGCTTAATATACTGCCGGCGGCGGTTGCCGAAGAACTGAAATTGAACGGAAAAGTAAAAGCCAACCTGTTTAATAATGTAAGCGTATTGATAACCGATTTTGTAAACTTCACTTCAGCAGGCGAACGAATGACGCCGGAAGAACTGATAGCAGAATTAGACGCTTGTTTTGAAGCATTCGATGCTATTACCAGTAAGTATATGATTGAAAAAATAAAAACTGTCGGTGATTCTTATGTAGCCGTTTCCGGGCTACCTAATCCCAATCCTGACCATGCTGTAAATATTATCCGGGCTTCCATTGAAATGCGTGATTATATAGCAGACAGAAGGCGAAAGTACGGGGATGCTTCATTTGGTATCCGTATAGGCATCAATTCGGGTAAATTGGTGGCGGGAATAGTGGGCGTTAAAAAATTCGCCTACGATATTTGGGGCGATACGGTGAATACCGCCGCGCGTATGGAGCAAAACAGTGCGGAGGGTAAGATAAATATCTCGCAAAGCACTTACGAACTGGTGAAAGATAAATTCAACTGTGAATACAGGGGAGAGATAGAGGCGAAGGGTAAGGGGCTGCTGAGGATGTATTATATCAATGATTAATGATCAATGGTTAATGATTAATGGTGAAAAATGCGTTTTTTGGAATTTGTAAAGGGAGTATTTTATTCGTTGCTGTTCATAGGAATATGGGTGGGCATTGTTTACCTGATTTTTCTTTGGGTGGTTTAAGTGGTATCATACTATGCTAACTGATATGAAACTTTAGCAGCATCAGCACGCTACCTACTATAGCAAGAAACTGAACTACACCTACTATATACATATTTCGCGAAAGTCTCACCTCCAGCATTGCAAGGTCTTCTTTAGTGGCAAAAACGGATAGTTTATCAACAAGTTGTTTTTCAACTTTTGTTTCTACAAATTCGGCCAATACTTTAGCTTCCTGCTTGCCTATTTTGGTACTCAATATCTCGTATAACTCAATTTCACTTACTACCATTTTGTATGGTTTTAAGCAAAGATACAAAAAGAATTATTCAGTATGGGATGTTAGTGACAATGTGGCGTAAACAAAATAATCTGCCATGCTGAATATTCCTATTTTTGCATAAACATCACTTATGACAGACACTCATCTTATTACCACAGCCAATGCGCTGGAGGGTTACCGGATCACAAAGCAGCTTGGCCTCGTGAGGGGCATTACCGTAAGGTCAAGAAGCGTACTTGGCAATCTTGCGGGCAGCGTACAATCATTTTTTGGCGGCGAAATATCGGTATATGTGGAACTATGCGAAAAGAGCCGTGAAGAAGCCTATCACCGCATGATGGACCACGCTAACGAGATGGGCGCGAATGCCATTGTTTGTATGCGCTATGACGCCAATGAAATAACGGACGGCGTTACCGAAGTGTTGGCTTATGGTACGGCAGTAATGGTGGAAAGGATATGATTCCCAATACCATACCCCGAAATAAATAAAGCCTTGCAATCTATTGATTTGCAAGGCTTTATTTATTTTTTATGAGGTCGAAAGCGGACGTGTACCGCCTTTCTTTTTATTTTCCCATATTTTCAGTTTATAACGGCAAAAGCCTTTACTGTAAAGCATTTCAAAACATGAAACAATTAACAATAGCTAACAACAGTTAAGAATAGTTAAAAAATATTGTACCGCATATTGTACCGCAACGAAATTTGGTTTACTTTTATGGCTGTTGATTAATTTTACAGTTTATGAGGGTAACATTCTATCTTGAAAGTCCAAAAGGAACTAAAAGAAACCCGGAAGGGTTAGCACAAACCGCAATCTTTGCCCGTATCAGGTATGACGGGTATCAAGTAAAGTATTACACCCCCTTAAACATATTCCCAAAGTATTGGAATGATACTGCAAAGCCACACCGGGCAAAAGAAACAGCAAAATTTCCTGAATATTCACATTTTAACCAGCGATTGACTAACATAGAAACCGCCGTTAAAAACGTCATAAATAAATATGCAAATGACAATGATAATAAAGCACCGACCCCGGCAATCTTAAAGCCATTGTTAGATATAGCCATTAGTGACGGCGGGAAAGTGAAGCGGGAAACATTTATGAGTTTCTTTGACAAGTTTATTAAAGATAGTGAAGCGGGAACCAGGTTAACTAAGAAAGGAAAGCCAATAACGCCCGGCACAATAAAAACATACTATACTACAAAGGTCTGTTTGGAAAACTACCAAACCTACGCCCGTAAAAGTATTGACTTTGAAAATATTGATATGGCTTTCTACAATGATTTTACTAAGTATCTGACATTGAAAATTAAGCAGTCAACAAACTATATAGGTAAGCATATAAAAGTAATTAAGACGGTGCTACATGAAGCAACAGAACTAAACATTAATACTAACCTATCCTTTAAAGGCCGGGGCTTTACAACGATAACAGAAGAAGCAGAAACTATTTTTTTGCCGGAATATGAGTTACAGCAGATGCACAATTTAGACCTGACAGATAACCCCCGGCTGGATAGGATCAGGGATTTATTTTTAGTGGGCTGTTATACCGGATTACGTTTTTCCGACCTTGCCACACTTAGCCCGGAGCAAATAGATAATGGAATGATTACCATTACCCAAATTAAAACAGGCGACCGGGTTGTAATTCCGGTACATGATACCGTTACCGAAATAATGAATAAATACGGCGGGGAATTACCAGCGGCTATAAGCAACCAAAAAACAAATGGAGCATTAAAAGACGTTGCCGAAAAATGCGAGGCACTTAAAAAGAAAGTGAGTATCAAATATACTAAAGGTGGCAAATCAGTTACTAAAGGCGGTAAATCAGTTACGGAAACTGAAAGCCCCGAAAAATGGCAATTTGTAACCACCCATACGGCCCGGCGCTCATTTGCCACCAACCAATTTTTAAACGGTGTCCCCACACTTAGTATAATGGCTATAACAGGCCACAAAACAGAGAAAGCATTTATGAAGTACATAAAGGTTACCCCGGACGATCACGCTAAAATTATGGCAGGTATTTGGAATAATAAAAAATTAGAATCACCCAAAACGATAGCAATATAAAATAACTATTAGATGAAAAGATGCTGTAGTCAGTACCCCCATTGCGAACATTATTACGATTGGTATAGACCTGCTTTAAAACTTGATGAAGCTAACGCTGAATTATTTCATAATGTTATGATTGAAGTTGTAGTTCCTTTTTTAAAAAGACGGATTAATAATGAAAATTATAAAAGTACCGTTGAATCATTGAAAGAAAATTTAGACATCTTGCCGCACACTTTACAAAGGTTGTTTGTTGAAAAAGTAATTGATTTTTTAACTCCTTACTATGAACATCACTGGATGCTATCTAAACATTTTATAGGGATTAAGAATGAATTAAACAAGGCAATCCAAATAACTAAAAGAAACTCGGAGTTATTACATATTGAAGTTATTCAATCCCCGGAAATAATAGAACCACAAAATGAATCTCCCAATCCTAACCAGTTTGTAACAGATACACTAAAACCCCTTTCCGGTAATTGGTGGCTAAACGATATGCCTATAATGACAGCGCAACAATATACCCGTTTGGTAAACAACACTATTTATTTGATTGAACATAAAAAACTACCCTCAAAGGTTGCAATGATAGGCCGGACTGCTGCAACAACTGAATTTATTAGAAAAACATTCCACAGACTTTTTCAGCATACCCGTAAAGCTGTACCCCGTAATTTGTACTGCCAATTTCTGCAAACAAAATTTGGACAATTCAAAGATTTAGAATTTAATTCAGTAACCCAAAACTTTGCAAGATTTGATGGTGGAAAGTACGATGAGATAGTAGCCATAATTAACGGCAAAATTGAGAAATAAAATAACCGAAATAACATTTAGTAACCATAAAATAACCTTTCACATTTGGAGCGTCAAAGCGAATAAAACACTTTGATACTTCAAAAATGGAGACAGTACAAATTAGCAGCCTGGAACAAGTACCGGGAGCAATCAACCTGATATTTAAAAGGTTTGATGAATTGCAGGCGCAATTAAACAAGCCCATACAACAGCCCACCACATCAACAGCCCCCAAAGATGAATTACTAACCCGAAAACAGGTTGCATTAGTCTTAAAGGTATCATTGCCTACTCTTAATGAATTAACCAAAGCAGGCCGCTTAAAAGCATATAGAGTAAAAGGCAGTAACCGGCTAAGATATAAAGCAAGTGAAGTAAACAACGCCCTTTCTGTTATTAAACCTGCAAACTCTTTATAGTAAGTGGAACTAATTGACAAATATCATCAATTCGGCATCATAGATAGCTGCAATTTCAGAATACCTTTACATTCTGATAAAATCCGCCTAATCCACCTCTGTAAAATAAAAACTGAAATAGATAGGGCAACAGCGGAAGAAATAAGAAATAGCGGCTACTTAAAGAATTTAGCTGTATCATGGAATAGTGATAATGCTACGGTTTATGGCAGTTTTGCCAAATATTATTTCGGCAATAACCTGAATTTACTAACATTAAACCAGTATAAAATAGTTACTTCCGATTTATCCGAAAAACTTGGTATTGATATTTCCCTGGCAAAAATATTCCAACTGGATAATGCTTTTGATGCGGAAGTAGCATTGCCTGTAAAAAGCTATTTTAATCTTTTTGGAGAAAAAAAGGGAATGATGCGAACACCTACAGACAGAAATTCTTTATACTATAGTAACTCATTTAAAATCGTTAATATTTACGATAAGCTGAAGGATTTGAAACATGATGGTATGATTGTAACGGGAATTGAAAATTTAATGAGGGAAAATTTAATGAGGTTTGAAGTGCGTAATAAAACTGCTGCTATAGCAAAGATTATAAAAATGTTTGGGCTTACGGAACTAACCATTGCAGACCTACGAAGAAGGGATATTTTTTCAGAATTTGTAAGGGCGGTATTGAAAGAATATCAAAGCATAGCCAAAAAGCAGGATTTTTATTTTGACGGTAATATCCGTAAACCAAATGATATAATTACTCCCCTTGCAATTGCAGGAATTAATAGTATCGGTTTGGAAAATGTTTATTCAATGATTGAAAACACAAGGGCTTTAAAGAAATTGAAGCATAATGAATACTACTCCCGAATGAAAAATAAAGTTAGGGGGTTATCAAAGCATAAAGATTATACAAGGCCATATCCGGCCTTAACTGATTTAGATAATGAAATGAAGCTGATTGAAAATTTATCATTGAGGTGGGTATTCTGATTTACAACCTTTGGCATTGAGTAAAGTAACTTTATTCTTTTGCAAGTATTAATATAACGTTACATCGGCTAAGGGTCAAAAGAATAAACAAACCCTGCTTTTTAAACCCGTACAAAACGTTTCCAAACGTTTCTGCTTTGTTGTAAATTTGCTGCATGAAAAAAGGCTGTCAAAATGAGGTTGAAACCATTAACGGCAAGGAATATAAGCCCTGGCACTTTAAGCCCGGTAACAAGGCTGCAACGGTCTGTAAAGGGCAACCAAAGGTATCTACTGTTATTGCTCAATCACTACAGATAAAAGACCTCAAAGGTTTTAAGGTTTGGGCAAGGACTTACGGCATTAGCCGGGTTATGGCAATAATGGAGCAAATGAAAGATGAAGAGTTTTTAAAAGTCTTTATTGCTATGCTTCCTTTTTGCCTGCCTCGAATATCAGCGATACCCTACAGGGACGACTTACAGGATAATATCCGGGGAAATAACAGCAAACATATAATCTATGTAAAAGAAATGAGTACCGGGAAAGTTTCTGTTATTCAGGATAACTAAAGTAAAGTTACTTAATAGACCCCCCTGGGTAGCATACTTTAGCTTTTTGATTTGTACGTATCATTGAATGTATCCAGCTTCCACTATTTAAACATATTAAAATTATAATAATGTATATGTTTAACCGGATTAAACATTTTTTTAGTGTTTATAAAAACCAAAGAAATGGTTTAAAATCTCAAGCACATAATAAAGCCCTGCCGCAATTGCCCCTAAAGCAATCCAAAAATTTATCCAATAAAGACGAATTGACCTTTGGTCTTGGAGCAATTTTTTATGATTATTATTTGCAACAAAACGATTAAACATTTCAATAGACCCACATTCTTTTAATTCCCTACCCCTATCATTCAATTGAATATACTTTAAGTTGTCATCACGCTTTAAATCTTCCCTGTAAACAGCAAATCCATTATTTACTAAATAAGCACAAACATTAATTTTTCGCCTCCGTGTTAAACTATCAACATCATCATCGTCTGCAATATAAACCTGTGCGCCAAAAGGGGCTAATTCATTAAGCATACTGTTTACATCTTCAGTTGTAGTATCTACCAACATAAAAATAAAATCTAAAAATCATTGCTTTTTGTTGCTATGTAATTCTTCAAATCGGCTAAATTATTTTCAGCATCTTCTTTTGCAATATCTCTTATCTTATTCCATCTATTCACACTCATGTATGATACTCCACAGGGACATTTATCATTATCCAAATCCCCCCCGCTGCAAATCGTATTATGGCTAATATAGTTACCCCCTTTATGGTAAAAATTAGAAAGTACACACCTGTATTTTCCGTCCTTTATGTCTATGGTTATTGTATAATGGACATAATCATTTCCTAAAGTACCTCCATAACTATCATGCTGACCAGGAACAGGAATAACAGCTTTAGCAACAATTTTTCCGGCTTCTTTATCGCTCATTTGGATTACATCTTTCGCACTTGTAAATGTTTTTGCAATCCATTCATAAGCCTTTACATAAATCTCATTTTTAGTTTGCTTTACTGAATCTATCAAAGTAAACTCATACGTTGTACCTATGCTTTTGGGTAATGTTTTAGGCGCACAACCAATGAATAAAACGGAGACTATAAATACTGCAAAGAGTAGTGTTTTCATTTTTTTTATTTTTTTAATTATGGACAAAAAAATAATTTTCTTCTATTTCCCCTAATCTTCAATCTCATTACTTGATCCTGTTTCTTTTGCAAAACGGGATAAATAGGCATGTTCATTATCCTGCTCAAGTAAATGATAATACAACTTCTCATACTCTTCATAAGTTTCTGGATTCCCAATTAAAATTTTTTCCATTGCTTCAAATTTTAATTTCAATGCCCTTATGTCGGCTAAAGCATTGTATATATTAGCATTATCCAAAGAATTTGATTCGTCAAATGGTCTCATAAAAATTGTTGTTTGGTATGAATAATAGCCCTCTCTTAAATGAATTACCATACTACCACTTTATTACATTGCCTACCCCGGTCTGTGACGGCTGTTACAAAGTATATTCCCGGTATGTCTAAATGTATTTCTGTTTCTTTATTGGCTGTTGTGGCTATCTCTTTTATCCTTTGCCCCAATAAATCTGTGATAAATATTTGTGCATCTTCACAGTTGCCGGTAGTAACATTAATTGTAAATGATCCCTGCGTAGGATTGGGATATATTTCAAAAGTAACCGCCGAATTATCAAGATTCGTTAATCCAACCAAAGCTCCCGGTTTCATTACAGTAGCTTTTAGACTATCGCTGCCATCCGAATAAACTACATAAGGAGTACCACTACTATCTATTGCTATTGATGTATAACTCGCTGAACCCGCTGAAAAACCTGCAATGCCTACATTTACCCAACTACTACCATTATATTTCATTACTGTAGCTTTTTGGCTATTACTTTGATCTAAGTAGGCAACATAAGGAGTACCGCTTTTATCTATTGCTATAGAAGTATAATCTGCTTCACCTCCTGAAAAACCTGCAATGCCTACATTTACCCAACCGCTGCCATTGTATTTCATTACTGTAGCTTTAGAACTATTAGCAAAATCTCGGTAAGCCACATAAGGTGTTCCACTTTGGTCTATAGCTATAGACGTGTACCGTGCTTCACCTGCTGAAAAACCTGCAATGCCTACATTTACCCAACCGCTGCCATCGTATTTCATTACTGTAGCTTTAGAACTATTGTAAACATCCTCATATACCACATAAGGAGTACCGCTTCCATCTATTGCAATAGAAATGTCGTAAAGGCCGCCTGCTGAAAAACCTGCAATTCCTACATTTACCCAACTACTATCATCATATTTCATTACTGTGGCTTTTTGGCTATTGCTATAATCCTTATATGCCACATAAGGAGTACCGCTTCCGTCTATTGCTATTGTTGTCCATTCCACTGCGCCTGCTGAAAAACCTGCAATGCCTACATTTACCCAACTACTACCATTGTATTTCATTACTGTAGCTTTAGTACCAGGGGGACTGGTCTCGAAATCTATGTAAACCACATAAGGAGTACCGCTACTGTCTATTGCTATTGATGTATTAGATGCCGTTCCTGCTGAAAAACCTGCACTGCCTACATTTACCCAACTACTACCATTGTATTTCATTACTGTAGCTTTAGAACTATCAGCAGAATCTTGGTAAGCCACATAAGGTGTTCCACTTTGGTCTATAGCTATAGTAGTAGTAAACACTTGACCTGCTGAAAAACCTGCGCTACCTACGGTTAACCAGGTTTGTGCCTGAATTGTAAAAGGCAGTATCAAAAAAGCAATTAGTAGTGTTTTCATTTTTTTTTGTTTAGGTATGGGCAAAAAAATAGCGTAACTGAAATTCTATTGCAGTTACAAGGCTCGCCAAAGCCTACCCAACGCAACAGACACAGCTACGCCTTTCGGCGTACTACATCCACTGAGTTGCGTTGGGTTCTTTTTAGAATTGGCGATTCTGTACCTGCAACACTATGTGTAATACAACTATCTTAAATAGTTCCTTGTTTGTTTATGTTTTCATTTATCTTGTTTTAATGACTGCTAAAGTACAAATCTAATCAAGTTATCAAAAATATTTTATCCTCTTTCTACTTACATCATTTTTGGGTAATGATGCAAATTGATACCCTTAGCAATGTTACTACTGCTTATTGCATCGTTACCCAAAAATGATGCACCAAACATATTCCAAAGCTGAATAGAGTTACAATTGATCCCGTGTGCGGTAGTATAACTCGTAGCCGGTAAACCTTTCATTTCCGCCCCCTTTACGGCCTGTGCTGTGGCTATGCGCCGGGCAATACTATTCCATTGGTGGCAGCGTTGGCAAAAAGCAAGTGTATGTATTGTAGCATTGGGGCTTTGTGTGTAGGCTTATGCTACAATACATACTCTTGATGTGCGTGTGCTAAGATAGTGTTTGCGTGTGGTAGCCTTTGAGCGTGGCGGCAAACTCTATCAGCACATTGCCGGACAAATAGATAATAGTTTGTGTGGTGGGTGAAGCGTGAGCCTGTGCGTAGGCCGCCATGACGTAGCAAATAGCAGACCGAAAGCAGCAGAAGTATAATAAGCCGTTCATAGATAGAACTGCCCTACAACCGCCCCTAAATGCCCATTACTGCCATGCGAAGGGCTGCGATATGAGCGTAGTGGCGGGGGGCGGACGTAAGATAAAATGAGGTGGCGTTTATATGGCTGCGGGTGGGATGCAAATAAGCGTGGGTAAAAGCCATAGAAACATTGCCCACCGAAAATAGTGCGTATGCAACAGACAAATATGGCTTATTCAATGTTGCATAGACACTATGCCTATGAACCTGCCTAATCAGGGAACTGCAAATAATGATTTATGATGTTGCTAAATCGGAGTTACTGAAGCTGGTAACATCAAAAAGATGCGTTTCAAATTCCTGATAGTGTTTTGATACTGTAAAGGATTATTGAAATGGCTAAATCAAGGAACTTTAGCCGGGGTAACTATGAAGTTACTTTATATCAGGCTAATTGCATCTGTTAACTGCTAAATCAAATCTAATTGTACGGGAAATTGTACCGCAAGTAAAAAGAATGGGCTGTAAGCGATTGACTTACAGCCCATTACGATTTTAAAAAGAGGTCGAAAGCGGATTCGAACCGCTGTAGCAGCTTTTGCAGAGCTGAGCCTAGCCACTCGGCCATCCGACCTTATGTGTGCAAATGTACTTAAAAATGTCAAAAAAATAAAGAGGCGTCTGTTTAAATGTTTTTGAAAAGAAAAACTTCTTAAAAATGGTTTCAATTTTTTAATCAAGGCTTTGCAGACGAGAAATAAAATCTATAAAAAAGTCTGTAAATTTGAGTGCAAAAAAATAATTGTATGCAGGTATTGGATAAACAATTGCATGTGGCAATAGAAAAGCTGAGTAATAAGCAAAAAAAAGCCGTTCTGGGAATTGTGAAAGCCTTTGCAGAAGAGGATACAGAAGAGTATGACCACTGGAAAGACAAAAGTTTTGTTGCCGAAATGGACAGAAGGTACAACGAATATAAATCCGGGAAAACAAAATTGGTGTCGCTTGATGTGGTAGAAAAAAAAGCGCGCGAAGCAGTTCAAAAAGTCAGGTCCAAAAAAGCAAACTATGGATAGTTTTACGTATCAATTAACCTTTGATGCAGAAAAAGAATACCTTGAATCTTATAGGTGGTACGAGGAACAACAGGAAAATCTGGGTGAGCGATTTGCATTGTCTGTAAGAAAAAAATTGCAAACCATTTCATTTAATCCATACTTCTATAGCAAGAAAAAAGGACGTTATCACGAAGCATCCTTGGGTAAGCCTTTCCCATTTGTCATTGTATATATAATTGATAAGAAACAAAACCTTATTGTGGTTACCTCAATTTTCCATACAAGTCGCAACCCTAAAAGGAAGTACAAGAAATAACACTACCATTCCGCTACGCCACTTTCGTTATTTTCAGCATATTCGTTGGCAGATGATCCGTTACCGGGATACTGCCGGTATTTACCACCACATCTCCCGTTTTCAGTAAGCCCTTTTCTTTCAGAAAGTTCACCTGGTCGGCAATATTGTCATCCATGCTTTCTTCTTTGTCGTAGTAAAATGCCTGAACGCCCCAGCTAAGGCTCAACTGGTTTACCAGTGATGTGGTTTTGGTAAATACATATATCGGAGAATGCGGGCGGAAGCTGGAAAGCATAAAAGCCGTATAGCCCGATTGGGTCATGCCTATAAGCGCGTTAGCGTTTATATCCTTGGCTATCTCACAGGCATTGTAACAAAGCGCGTCGCTCAGAAAGGATGGTGAATGCGGCTTGGGGGTAAGGTTGCGGTTATATACCGTATCTTCCTTCTCCACTTCTTTTATTATGCTCACCATAGTATGTATCACCAGTTCGGGGTACTGCCCCATAGCTGTTTCGCCACTAAGCATCAGGGCGTCAGCGCCTTCCATAACTGCGTTGGCCACATCGGTTATCTCGCTACGGTTAGGACGCGTGCGGTCTATCATGCTTTCCATCATCTGTGTGGCTATGATCACAGGTTTGGCGCGGTGGATGCATTTACGGATAATGTTCTTTTGTATCATCGGCACCTGTTCCAGTGGCAGTTCCACGCCCAGGTCGCCACGGGCTACCATTACCGCGTCAGAGGCAAGGATTATTTCCCGAAGATGTTCCAGCGCCTCCGGCTTTTCTATTTTAGAAATGATCTTGGCGCGGCTGTTCCTGCTTTTCAGTATTTCCCGCAGTTCCAGCACATCCTCCGGGCGGCGCACAAAAGATAGCGCTATCCAGTCTATATGGTCATGGCTGATGATAAAATCCAGGTCGTCCATATCTTTCGGAGATAAAGAGGGTAGGGATATTTTGGTATCGGGCAGGTTCACTCCTTTTTTAGAGGAAAGGATTCCTGGTGTTAACACTTCCACCTTCACGCGCCCATCGCTGCCAATCTCCCGCACCAATACCTCTATCTTTCCATCGTCAATCAATATTTTCTCTCCTATCCTTACATCGTTATGAAAAGCAGGATATGAAATGTAAACATGCTCCAGGGTGCCAATGCAGGGTTCATTGGTAAAATAAAAAACATCTCCCTTTTTCAGGTTAAGCGCATTGTCCTGTATCTCACCTACCCTTAGCTTAGGGCCTTGCAGGTCGGCAAGTATGGCTATATTCAGGTGGCAGGCGGCGTTTATGTTTTTTATATGCTCCATTACCGCAAAATGCTGCTCATGCGTGCCATGAGAAAAATTGAGGCGGAATACGTTCACCCCTTCATTTACCAGCGCTAAAAGTTTCTCGTAAGTATTACAGGCAGGGCCTACTGTAGCTATGATCTTTGTTTTGTGCGACATAATTGTGTCTTTTCGGCATTGCAAATTTCCACAATTCCTGTGTAAATTTTTATGCCAGCGTATTAAGTGTATGCTATGAATGCCGGCAAAGGTAGTGTAATGCAAGGGCTAACCGTTCATCATGCGTTTGATCTTTATTATTGCGAACACATGCAGGAATACAGCAAGCGGCATAAAAACACCGCCAAGTAAGGTAAAAGGAAAGTGGCCGATACCATCGTTCAGAATACTGTTTCCCGTACCCCATAAAGCCGGGAAATAAGCATGGCTCATCAATACAAACACCACTATGCCCAAGGATAACAACCCGCAAAAATTCCAGATCAGGCAAGCAAAAGCAAACCTGTTGTTCTTATTCATTGCATAAGCAATAAACGGCGCGGTAATGCCGAAAATAATATCGAAATTATAGCCTTCAAATGTGGCGTCCTTTGGTAGTACATGCTCCACAAATGCCCACCAGATAAGCAGTTCCACAAATATCCTGAAACTTTGAAGATACAGGAGCCAGCTAAGGGGTGTGGCAGCTATAAACTGTTTATTCCCCTTACGCACAAAAAACAGTACCATAAAAACAAATACCGGCAAAACAAGCAGTAACGGAATACGGGGAGGCATGGCAGCAGATGTAAATATCCCGGTAAGAGAAATGCCGCTGACATATAATAACCACAAAACCAGGAACAAAACAAACCGCAGCAGAAACCTTTTTTGTCTGGCAGTTTCAGGAAATGCTTTTAGCGTAATTCTGGAAGCGCCGATATATAGTGCCAGTGCAAGAATGATTGTAAGTAGAATATAAGATAGTTGCAGCATATAGCCGGGGATTTTATCTATTCACTTTGAAAAGTAGTTCTAATCCACGCCAAAAGCCTTGCGCATGTTTCATTATCCGTATTCAAATACCGCATGGTGATTGACTGCCCTAAAGGTTTGCCTGCTTCTTCCTGCCAGGCAAGCCATGTGTGTATCAATGCTTTTGATTTATGCACTAAACTATACCGATTGAAGTTTTGTCTTTCAATTTCACTAAGCGTATCATTTGCAATCGGCAATAAATCATCACCGGCAGGAATTAAAAAACGCATAAAATCTTCCAGCATTCCATTAATGTTATTATCCGGCATTATCCATATACCAACTTTAATACCTGTATCGTGATGTGTAAGCAATAGGCCGGTTTCAGGAATATTTTCAGGTACATTAAACCCTGCGCGTAATAATATTTGCGATATTCTTTGCCATCTTCCGGTAAGATTGTCATCTGCGTCAATAATAACGCCAACAACTTCAATATCTGACTCTTCGATTCTTCTTGGAATATCCCTGAATAATCTTTCTATGCCTTTACAATCAATTATTTCAAAATTCTTTGGGATATTTTCTCTTTCTCTTAAAGCCAAAATAACATGCTTATCCTCATTGCCTTCAACTAAGAGCTTTTTATTAAAATGTTCTTGTTCCGGCATGTTATCTCATTTCAATATTGTGGTCAACAACAACTTCTAAATCATCAGCGCCCAACTCCGTTTCTCTTATTTGCCCTTTTTTATAATCAAGCCTGATAAACTTTCCAAGAGTTTTATCATCCTTACTATTAAGCACTTGCTCAAAACTTCGTATGCTATCGTTACTATGTGTAGTCGCAAACACCTGCACATTAAGCCGCTCTGATAATTTAAAAATTATTTCCCAAAGTTTTGTCTGCACTGTATGATGCAATCCATTTTCAAACTCATCTATTAAGAGATAGCCATTCTCCGCATTAACCATTGCAAGGATAATTGTAAAAATTCTGTTTATACCATCCCCCATACTTTTGATAGGGAAAAGATTATTGTTGTTCTTTAGTTTAATTATTGGTCTCCTTTGCACAGAAGAATCATCAATAAACGCTATCCTTTCTGTATTTGGTTCAATAATTTTAAGCGCATCAATAACATATTCTTCTTTCGGGGTAAGAGTTACACTATCCCATAATTTACCATTATTTTCTTTCTCAATGTTTCTTGTACGGATAAATTGGATATTATTAACAACGGGAATTTTATAATTCTGTAACAAAGGATTTGCGCTTTCTAATGATAAAAATACTCTGCCCCCCATGCCCATTACTAATTCTATAACAAACCCTATATGGTAATCTGCCAAATTGTAATTTACAATATCATCATAACTACCCTCATCAATTATTTTTATTTTATGCCCTGTTGAAAAAATTTTACTCCCGTTTTCTATTTGAGGATTACTTTCTTCTATATAATATACGAAATGCATATGCAGAGCATTGGTAGTTTCGGAATTGCCCCTTTCTTTAATCCTAATGATTACACCATTTTCTTTGTTGTAGCTCGTTTTTCTATCTGAAAATATTGATGATAGCGTCTTTTCATTTGTACCCAAAAAATTGTTTGACTTATCAGGTTGATTATAGTATTCCCCTCTTTCATTCAACAGTTCATATAACATTGATAAATCCGCCTTACTCACATAAATTGCAATTGCTTCCAGCAGGCTTGATTTTCCAACATTGTTCTTACCGGTAATAAGATTTACACGCGCAAAAGAATTGATCTTCAGCTCTTTTAAATTCCGGTAATTCCGTATTTCTATTGAATCAATCATTGTCCAAAATTCCAATTGTAATGATACAAAGCTAAACCAATTCTTTCAGCTTCTCCACTACCACATCCACCTCTTCTTTGGTATTGTGCCTGCTGAAAGAAAAACGGATGGGAACCATGCTTGCCGCCCGGCCATTATACATAGCCTGTATCACATGGCTCACCGAGTTGGCGCCGCTGGTACAGGCGCTACCGCCGCTTACGCATATGCCTGCCATGTCCAGGTTAAAGAGCAGCATATCAGACCGTTCCGTCATAGGAAAGGAAACATTGAGTACGGCATAAAGGCTGCTGCCGTTGGCGTCTCCGTTGAAAATAACATCAGGAAAGGCTTCCAGCAGTTTTTCAGTCATGTAGGTTTTCAGTCCCTTTATATATTGGCTGTCCTCGTCATAGCGGCGGGTAGCGATTTCCAGAGCTTTGGCAAAACCAACAATACCATACAAATTTTCAGTGCCGGCCCGCATATTGCGTTCCTGCGCACCGCCGTTTATATAGGGTTTGATGCGGATATTCTCATTTACATACAATATACCTACGCCTTTTGGCCCATGAAATTTATGTCCTGCCGCGCTGATAAAATGGACATGTACTTTTTTAAGGTCGAAAGGATAATGGCCTATGGTTTGCACGGTATCGCTGTGGAAGATGGCGTTATATTTTTCACAGAGTTCACCAACAGCTTTTATTTTCAGCAGGTTACCTATTTCATTATTGGCGTGCATCAAGGTAACCAGCGATCTTTCCTTGCTGCCGGCAAGCAATTCTTCCAGGTGTTTCAGGTCAATATGTCCCTTGTCGGTAAGGTTCACATAGCTTAGTGTTGCGTGTCCGAAGTGTGCCATATGCTCTACGGTATGCAGTGTGGCATGATGCTCAATCGCTGATGTGATGATGTGCTTGCAGCCCAGGTCGCGCAGGGCAGCGGTAATGGCCGTGTTCGTGCTTTCGGTGCCGCCTGAGGTAAAGAAAATCTCGCCGGGATTAGCATTAAGGGTGCGGGCTACACTTTTGCGGGCATTTTCTATAGCCATTTTCGTTTCCCTTCCATAAGAATATATGGAGGAAGGATTGCCAAATTTTTCGGTAAGAAAAGGCATCATTGCTTCCAGCACTTCAGGATCAAGAGAGGTAGTGGCGGCATTATCGAAATAAATACGGCTCATTATGAAATTGTTATCTTCGGAATGCAAAATTAACGTAATTATTTAAGTTAACCGCTATTCATGTAGTTACAATACCTATTCATTTTTCCCTTCTTCCCACGGAATAATCAAATCAATTTTATTTTTTCTGTGCTGCTTTCTTCTTTTCATTAACCGGAACAGATATTCCGCAACAACAATAATGATGAGGATAACAAGAATCGGAAAGATGAGCGGTAACCAGTTGCTATCCGGCATTCCTCCCAGTATTATTTTAGCCATACAGATGATTTTAGCAATAAATCTATACAATTATCGCCATTTCACATTATTTTTTAACATTAATTAACTACATAGCTTGTTTATTCAGCTAAATGCTGTTTTTTAAGAAAATCAACGCTTCGTTCCTGCACTTCTTCTGCCGTCAACCCGTACATTGGTGGGGTTTTTACATCCAGGAGGTTCAGGTAAATGTATAATTCACCCCGGTGGTGTATCTCATGCTCTACCATTGCCCTCAGCCATTTCCAGGTAGTTATTTCTCCGCCGGGCGTGGTACACTTTCTAAGGAGGTCGGTATCGCTCAGCGTACTGATCAGGGCTACAGATTGCCGGTGCAGATCATTAAAGAAAGAAAGCACTTCGTCATACCCATCCGCCAGTTCTTTACCGCAACCATTATAGCGGCTCTGCCTGAGCATCACATTCTCTGCAAACATATACCGCTCAATTGCCGCTACATGCCTGAGCATATCAGCTATGGTAAACTTGCCCGGTTTATATGCCCAGTCCATTTTTCCAGGTGGTATTACTTTCACTACTTTTAATGTACGTTCCCGGACACGTTCATAATAATCAAGAAAAGAAGCAACCGAAGTGATTTCCATAACGACTGATTTTATTAAAACATCGTCAAATCTACAAACAAAAAGCGCCTCATAAGTAATCCGGGGATTACTTATGAAGTGCATACAATACTGATACCGGGAATTATTTTCCTATCCTGTCCTGCAATTTTTTCATCATTTCCAGGTGCGAATTGAGTGTGGGTAACGCATCCGCAATTATGTTTTTAAGATCGGGGTCTTTTACATTGTTCTCCGCTTTTTCAAACATATCAATTGCGTCCTGGTGGGCCGATACCATGTGGTTTACCCATTCTTTATCCCATTCCGCCCCATTACTGTTGTTATTCAGTTTCGTCATTTCCTTATCCGATTTGCCGTTATCACCCTCCGGTAAAATATATCCTTTCTTTGAGGCATAGGCTTTCACTTTTTCCCCCAGTTTTTTATGGTCGGCAAGCATCATACGGGCATGGACTTTTATCTCTTTATCCGTACCCATATCTATCCCCGCCTGTAGTATCTTCATTTCGGCATTGTTGGTGGCCGCCGCTTTTACCACAAAATTTGAATCTACGTTCCCGTTCATAATATTATCGGCTTCATCAGCCAGATTCTGTGCGCCTTGTTTCACAGCCTGTACTGCGGTATCCACCTTTGCGGCAGCGCTGTCTGCCATATTTTGCGCAGTATTATTACCGGCATTGTTACAGCTACAAACTGCTATTACAGCAGCGAGCAAAAAAGTGTGTAGTTTCGTTACGTTTGTTTTCATAATGTTTTTTTGTAAAAAGCCATAAAAACCATGCCTGATTAATTTACCAGAGAGCCACATTTTCTGATTTTCGGCAATCGAAGGCGCATCCTGTACAGGGAAAATAATATATGCCATTAATTAGTTATCCGCTATATTTGTATTTATTAGTAACTTAGTGGCGTTTCATTAATTCCAGATAAATGATTAAAATGGTTACCATTCGATATAAAGCCGGTAAATGGTTATTAAATTCTTTTTTTCAAAAATGCGCGTCTGCATGGTTATTCAAGCTGCCGGCATTGTTCGTTGTTTTCATTATTTTGTTTAATAGCCAATGCTATGCACAGGGAACATGGACGACCTTAACAAATACCGCGCCTCATTACAATGAAGGTGAACTGATCCTGCTTACCGATGGTACGGTATTATGTAAGACATCTTCCGGCGGCACAGGTTATGGGAATACCTGGGATAAACTTACCCCTGACAGTCACGGCAGCTATATAAATGGTACATGGTCCACTATAGATACGATGCACGATGAACGGCTTTATTTTTCAACACAAGTGCTTAATGACGGGCGTTTGTATGTGGCTGGCGGGGAGTATGGTTCTGGCGGAGATAAGGGCGAAGTATATAACCCGGTGACTAATACCTGGACGGCAGTTCCGCAAATTGTTTTTTCTCTGAGCAGTAAAATTTCTGACGCCAACTCTGAACTGCTTGCTAATGGCAAAGTGCTGCAGGCGGTCGTGGATACTGGGGGTACAGTGCTGAATTATATCTGGGATCCGGGAACAAATACCTATACACAAACGGGTTCGTGCAGGGGCGTGGACAATGAAGCAATGTGGGTGAAACTGCCCGATTACAGCATCCTGTTCATTGATAATTACGGCACCACTTCTGAAAGATATATTCCTGCTTCGGGTACCTGGATAAATGATGGCACGGTACCTGTTTCGCTTTACGATCCTTATGGAGAGGAGGCAGGTGCGGCATTTATGCTGCCTAACGGACAGGCTTTTTTCATTGGTTCCAAGCCTATTACGGCCTATTATACACCAACCGGTACCAATAGCCCCGGTACATGGACCGCAGGCCCGGCGATACCAAGCAACCAGGGCGCACCTGACGCCGCCGCCGCAATGATGCCTAACGGGAAGATACTGATGGCTGTTTCCCCAACGCCAAGTACCACAGACCATTTCCCGGACAGTATTGCCTATTACGAATTTAACTACACCACTAATACCTTTACCCTCGTAAGTTCGCCATATGGGGGTACTTTATTAGCCGGCGCTGCTTACTATTTAACCAATATGCTTTGCCTGCCCGATGGCTCCATACTTTATGGTACACAAGGTGATGACCAGTATTACGATTATGTGCCGGGAGGTACACCGGTTGTTGCAGGAGTGCCAACAGTAACTAATGTGCTCAGGGTGAACTGCGATACCTTTACCGCTATCGGAACTTTGTTTAATGGCATATCGGAAGGCGCGGGTTATGGGGATGACTGGCAGATGTCAACGAACTACCCGATCATACGACTTACTTCCGGTACCAATGTTTATTACGCAAAAAGCTATGGCTGGAACAGGATAGGCGCGGTGCAGACAGGCTCTGCGGCGGATACCACTAAATTCATTCTTCCGGCTGGCTTACCTTCTGGAACTTATGCGCTCCAGGTGATTGCCAATGGTATTCCTTCGGTTAATTATAACTTTTCCACCAGCCTCGGTATCGCGCCGCCATCGGCGGCTATATGCCAGCTTGGTACCATTACTGTAACCGATACCGCTACGGGCGGCGTATGGAGCAGCAGTAACAGCGCAATTGCGGCTATTGGTTCTGTGAGCGGGGTGGTTACCGGCGCCGCTACGGGCGTTGCCACCATTTCTTATTCCATTGGGGAATGTTTTTCTGTTGCAAAGGTTACTGTCAATACAACCCCCGCAGCAATTTCTCCTGCTGCAGCGAGTATATGCAACGGGGCTACCGCTGCATTAACAGACGGGACGCCATTAGGGACATGGGGTACCCAAAATGCCGCTATAGCAACGGTTACCAGCGGAACGGTAACAGCCACTTCTACAGGAACGGTAAACATTTCTTATACCATAGGCAGTTGCTCTGCGATTGCAGTTGTCACCGTTAATCCACAACCAACAGCTACCATAACACCTTCCGGGCTTACTACCTTCTGCGCAGGCGGCAGCGTGGCGCTTAATGCAAATACAGGCGCAGGGCTTACCTACCAATGGCAGAATGGCGCTGGAATTATCAGTGGCGCAACAGGGTCTTCTTACACCGCTTTGTCAACCGATAACTATGAGGTTGTTGTCAGTAATGCTTCCGGTTGCAGCGCGACATCTGTGGTTACTCCGGTTACCGTTAACCCGGTACCTGCGGCAACCATTACCCCCGCAGGTATTACAAGCTTTTGTGCGGGCGGTAATGTGATGCTGAATGCCAATACGGGTGCAGGTCTTACCTATCAATGGCAGAATGGCGCAGGTAATATCATTGGTTCCACAACTTCTTCCTATACCGCTGCTACCACCGATAATTATAAAGTTGTGGTAACTAATTCGTTTGGTTGTATAGCTACCTCTGCGGTAACCCCCGTTACCGTTAACGCCTTGCCCGCAGCTACCATTACTCCTGCCGGGAGTACAAACCTGTGCGCCGGCAGTAACGTAACGCTTAATGCAAATGCCGGGGCCGGGCTTACCTACCAATGGCAGAACGGAGCGGGTGTTATCGGTGGTTCCACCGGTTCATCCTATATTGCTTCTGCTACCGATAATTATAAAGTCGCCGTGACCAACTCTTTCGGATGCAGCGCTACCTCCCCTGTTACCACCGTTACGGTTAACCCGGTACCTACAGCCACTATCACTCCTGCGGGAGCCACCACATTCTGCGCCGGCGGCAATGTATTACTGAATGCCAATACCGGCGCGGGTTTAACCTATCAATGGCAGAACGGGGCCGGAAATATTGCCGGGGCAACCGGTTCGTCTTATACAGCCGCTTTATCTGATAACTACAAGGTTGTAGTAACCAATTCATTTGCCTGCAACGCTACCTCTGCCGCTACGGGAGTAACAGTTAATCCTTCACCTGCGGCTACCATCACACCTGCCGGGCCTACCACATTTTGTGCAGGCGGAAATGTAACACTAAATGCTACTGCCGGCGCGGGACTTACCTACCAATGGCAAAACGGGGCAGGCTCAATCGGTGGAGCAACCAGCGCATCTTATATCGCTTCTGCTGCGGATAATTACAAGGTGCTTGTTACCAATTCCTTTAGTTGCAATACCACCTCATCCGCAACAACCGTAAATGTAAATCCATTGCCCACAGCTACAATAACTCCTGCCGGGCCTACCACATTCTGCAATGGCGGCAGCGTGGTATTGAATGCCAATACAGGTGCAGGTTTAACTTATCAATGGCAGAATGGCGCCGGCAATATCAGCGGCGCAACCGGGTCGGCATATACCGCCTCTTTAGCTGATAACTATGTGGTGGTTGTCACCAATTCTTTTGGTTGCAACACCACTTCAACTGCAACAACGGTGATCGTTAATCTTACGGCTGCCGCAACGGTTACCCCAGGCGGCCCGCTCACGTTCTGCGCGGGTGGCAATGTTATGCTGAATGCACCATCGGGAACGGGCTTGGCCTACCAGTGGCTGAACAGTTCAGGTATTATTGCCGGGGCTACGGGTTCTTCTTATACTGCTTCATCAGCAGGTAACTACCAGTTGATCGTCAGCAATTCTTTCAGTTGTATAGATACCTCAGCCGCAACAGTCGTTGTTGTTGATCCGGTTCCGGCAGCTACTATTACGCCTGCCGGGGCTACGACCTTCTGCGCAGGCGCCAATGTACTGCTGAATGCCAACACCGGCGCAGGGCTTACTTACCAATGGCAAAATGCGGCGGGTATTATCAGCGGTGCGGTAAGCGCATCTTATACAGCTTCTTCATCCGATAGCTATACTGTTGTTGTGGGCAATTCATTTGGTTGCAACACTACATCATCTGTAACGCCTGTTGTCGTAAATCCCGTACCATTGGCTGTTATTACTCCTGCCGGGGCTACCACGTTCTGCGCAGGCGGCAGTGTAACGCTGAATGCCACAGCAGGAGCCGGGTTCAGCTATCAATGGCTTGATGGCGCAGGTATTATCGGCGGAGCCGTTAATTCATTTTATACTGCTAATACAACCGACAACTACAAGGTAGTTGTGACGAACTCATTCGGATGTTTTGCCACTTCTGCCGCTACATCCGTATTAGTGAATCCATTGCCAGCGGCCACTATTACCCCGGCCGGGCCAACCACATTTTGCGCGGGTGGCAGCGTTGTATTGAATGCCAATATTGGCGCGGGGCTTACCTACCAATGGCAGAACACCGCCGGGGCTATCAGCGGGGCTATCAGTTCATCTTATACCGCGTCTGCCGCCAGTGGTTATAGCGTGGTTGTCACAGACGCATCGGGCTGTGTAGCTACTTCGGCTATTACCAACGTAATCGTAAATGCTTTGCCAACAGTATCCATTTCTCCTGTGGGAGCAACAACCTTTTGTGCTGGTGGCAGCGTGTTGCTTGACGCTACTATAGGTGCAGGCTATACTTACCAATGGGAAGTTGGCGGCGTACCCATCAGCGGGGCAACAACTGTGTCTTATACTGCATCCGCAAGCGGCACTTATAAGGCGCTGGTTGTAAATCCTGCCGGATGCAATGGTTCTTCGTCGCCGATCTCGGTTACTGTTCATTCCATGCCATCAGCCATACTGGGAGCCGATTCCGTATGTATCGGTTCCACAACAAATTTAAGCGATGATTCCACTGGCGGGACCTGGATCAGCAGCAATCCTTTAATAGCCCCTGTTTCATCGGGAGGGGTTGTTTCGGGAACCGGCTCGGTTGGCACTGCGGTTATCACTTATGACCTTTCTGGCTGCACGGTTACTGCTATGGTTACCGTTAATACGGTCGCCGTAGCTCCTATAAGCGGTACCTCCGGCATACTGTGTATCGGCGCAAGCACCTTGCTTACCGACGCCGCTTCTGGCGGAACGTGGAGCAGCAGCGTGTCGTCTGTTGCCCCGGTTGGGTCAACGGGTTCGGTTACGGGCGCAGCCCTGGGTGCGGCGGTTATATCCTATTCTATCACCAATGGTTGCGGTACGGCAATAGCCACTTATCCCATCACTATTAGTCCCGGCGGTGCGGGCGGAACTATTTCCGGCGCATTATCCGTATGTCTCGGTGGCACATCATTACTCAGCGATGCGGCGCCCTTCGGCGTATGGAGCAGCAGCAATGGCGCGGTGAGTACCATCAGCGCGACAGGCGGGGCAAGCGGCGTAGGGTATGGCACGGATACCATCAGCTATACTGTGGTCAGCGCGTCAGGTTGTATTTCGGTGGCTACCGCTGCGTTCACGGTATTTTCTCCTTTGTCTGCCACTATTACTCCTGGCGGTTCCACATCATTCTGCACCGGCGGCTATGTGCTGCTGAATACAATGTCGGGTTCAGGAATGAGCTACCAATGGGAAAACGGGGGGGTGAACATTGCCGGGGCTACCTCATCAGGCTATACGGCTAATACCAGCGGCAGTTATACGGTATTTATTACGCTGCCCGCCGGGTGCCATTCTACATCATTGCCGGTGACGGTATCTGTGAATCCCGCGCCGATCGTTGTTCCGGGGGTGAGTATTGCCACCCACCCGGGTACTTCGCTCTGCGTAGGCGCAACAGCCGATACGTTTACTGCCACAGCAGTTAATGGCGGCGTACCGGTTTACAACTGGTTTGTGAACGGCATAGCCGCTGCAACCGGGGCCACTTATTCTTATTCGTCCTCGGCAGGAGATATAGTGAAGGTTGTGCTTACCAGCAGCGCGGCCTGCGCATTCCCCACTACTGCGGATACCAGTGAGACAATTGCTGTAAACCCTGTGCAAACACCATCGGTTAGCGTCAGCGTTCACCCAAGCCCAGTAGCATGTATAGGCGATACTATAGTTGCTACCGCGATCCCTGTTTATGGCGGTTCGTTCCCTGCATTCCACTGGACTAAAAACGGCGTAAGCGCCGCATCCGGGGCTTCTTATACCTACTCTTTTGCCGATGGCGATGTGCTGGTCTGCACTATGATAAGCGATTACCCCTGTGTTTCCACAGACAGCGCAACCAGCGCCCCGGTAACCGTGCATGTTGACCCTATGGTTTCAAATACAGTGACCATATCTGTTTCGGATTCTGATTTCGTGCCTGGCCGCCTCGATTCATTTGTTGCGATTGCCCCTAATGGCGGGACTTCGCCCGCATACCAGTGGCTGCTCAATGGCTCGCCTATACCTGGCGCAACAGCAGCCTTGTACATAACCAGTGCCCTTACCAACGGCGAGGTTTTCAGTTGTGAAGTAACCTCTGATAAGCCCTGCGCATTGCCGCTCACGCAGCTAAGTAACGGCATTAAAGTAATGATGAAAACATCCGGCATCCGGCAGGTAATAAACCATGAAGGCAGCTTCACCATTTTACCAAACCCCAACAAAGGAACATTTACCATCTCCGGGCTGCTTGCAAATACTGCTGACGACAATGTGACCATTGTAATAACAGACATGCTGGGCCAGGTGGTTTATACCCATACAGCTATTGCCACAAACGGCCAGCTTAATGACCGCATAGTTTTGGATAACGCCATAGCAAACGGCATGTACCTTGTCAGCATCACCTCCGGGCAGGAACATGCGGTATTCCATGTGGTGGTGGATAAGTAAGGTTAAATGATTTGTAACTATTTATGGAGATTCAAAACTCAACTCGCGTCACTGCGAGGAACGAAGCAGCCTCACGAAATGAGGACATACCGTTGTCAAACTGCAAGGCCAAAATAGAAAAAAAGCCGGCATCAATGATTTTGTTGGTATCCTTTCTAAAAAAGAAGCAAAGGATATGAGAAAAGCTATTGAAGAAACCTGTGAAACCATAAATGCTGATGACTGGAAATAATTTTTTTCCTATCCGTTGGGAGTATCGGCGAGTCCCCGCTGAAGGGCTGGAGACCCGCCGAGGACGTGTCTCAATAAAATGGGTATAGTTCCTTGATTTGAATGCGCCTAAATGCTCAGGAGATTTCTCCACTACGCCCTGAAGAAAAATCAGGGCTGCGTTGCGAAATGACGGCTTCGATTTTACTTTTCTCTCAAAGCCAAATTGAAATACTCTCCTTCCATTCACCCCACCAAATCCCACATCCGCAACTTTTCTATGCACTCTTTTTTGCAAACAAAGGAATTTATATTATTTTTGATATAAATTCTTTAGTGATGAAAACACGCTTATCTTATTTGATTGCAATTTGCTTTTCCATACTACTTACCCAAACATCATCTGCGCAAACAATAGTTGACACCGGCCGCGAAGTGCGCAGGGGCGAAGTGAATTTTTCGGCTATGGCCGCTTATTTACTGGCGCACCCAACTGCTCCTGCTATGCACGACCTGGACAATGATGAGGACGGGGATGTACGGCCCTATCATCCGCCAATTACCGACCCTTCGATGATACATAGCATGGCTACTGCTGCCACTCCCGCCGGCGGCCCGGCGTCTTACGGCCCGCTTACCTTACTTCCTGTTTCTCCTGCACCAACCGATAGTTTTGAATCAACCCTTGACCCCGGTACGGCTATTCCGCCGGATACCCATGGCGCGGTGGATGCAACATATTGTATTACTGCTATAAACACGAATATTACTATCCAGACAAGGGCAGGCGGCGCAGTTTCGTCTGTTTCGCTCGATGGTTTCTGGTCGTCTGTTGTGAGCGGCGGCACTTATGACCCCAGGGTGCATTATGACCAATACGCAGGCCGGTGGATAATAGTAACGGATGTGAACGCAGAGTCTGATTCTTCTGCAATACTCATAGCCGTTTCTAAAACCGGCGACCCGACCGGCTCCTGGTGGACTTACATGATAACGGCTGACGCCACAGGTGTTAACTGGCTCGATTATCCATGCGTGGGCTTTAACAGTAAGTGGATCACCGTTACCGGGAATCTTTTTGCAATAGCAGGCAGCGGTTCGTTTTATGCCGCAAAAGTATTTGCTTTCGATAAGGCAAGTTTGTTATCCGGCGCGGGCGCTCCATACACCAGCTTCCTCCATACCACTTCTTTTACCATTTGCCCTGCGGTAACTTATGACGCAACAGAACCTAACCTTTTTGCCGTGGAAACCTGGAATGGTACCGCATCGGGCGGAGGGTTAATGCGGCTATGGAAAATAACAGGGGCCGTTGGCGCGGAATCAATGGACTCCATTGGATTTCCAGAATCAGCAGGGGTAAACTGGCAGGGGTCGTCTTTTGCTGTTTCCGGCACAGCAGGCGCAGATTTTGCACCGCAGGTCGGCACGTCCAACCTGATACAAACCAATGACGACCGGGTGTTTCAGTTGGTTTACCAGAATGGGTATTTGTGGTACGCGCATACCATATTTTTGCCTTACAGCACAACTGCAAATCCCACCAGGAGTTCTATACAATGGTGGCAAATAGATACCAATGCAACACCCCTCCAGATCGGGTATATTGATGATAATACCGGGGTTAATTTCTATGGGTTTCCTTCAATAGCTGTCAATTCAAGCAATGACGCATTGGTAGGTTTTTCAGCTTTTTCCGCCACCACCCACCCAAGCGCGGCTTACGCAGTGCATATCCACACAGACCCGGTTGATTCTATGAGGCCACTGGATATTTTCAGGCACGGGCAGAATACTTATTACAAAACATTTAGCGGAACCAAGAACAGGTGGGGCGATTTTTCCGCCGCCGTTGTTGACCCTGTTGACAATTACCACTTCTGGACCATACAGGAAGCAAGCTCTGCCACTGCCGATACCTGGGATACCTGGTGGGCATATGTGCAGCCATGCACTCCGCCCGGCGCAACGATCACCGCCGGTGGCGCACTTTCGTTTTGCGCCGGGGGCAGCGTGGCGCTGAATGCCAATACAGGCACGGGTTATACTTACCAATGGCAGCTTGGCGGCAGCAGTATTTCCGGGGCCACTGGCGCATCTTATACTGCTTCCGCAGGGGGCAGTTATACAGTTCTTGTTACTGCGCTTACCTGTACCTCAACATCGTCGGCTACAGTAGTTACGGTGAATGCACTACCAACCGCAACTATTACTCCGGCAGGTTCCACTACTTTTTGCACAGGTGGCAGCGTGGTACTCAACGCCACTGCCGGGGCGGGATATACTTACCAATGGCTGAATTCTTCCGGTATCATTACGGGGGCTACCTCCTCTTCTTATACAGCATCGGCAGCCAGTGGTTATAGCGTGGTCATCACCACATCATCCGGTTGCACGGCTACTTCTGCGACTACGACTGTTGTTATTAATTCCTTGCCGTCAGCAACTATCACTCCTGCGGGAGCTACCACTTTCTGCGCCGGTGGCAGTGTGACGCTTGATGCCACTGCGGGCGCGGGTTATATGTATCAATGGAAATTGGGCAGCGCTCTTATTGGCGGGGCAACAGGCGTATCATACAGTACATCCACAGGCGGCAATTATACCGTTATTGTTACCAATGCTGCCGGTTGCAGCGCAACTTCCTCCGCCACTCCCGTTTCCGTTGATCCCCTCCCGGCTGCTATAACCGGAACGCCCACAGTATGCGTAGGCGCTACAACACATTTAAGTGATGATTCCACCGGTGGTACCTGGAGCAGTGGCAGCCCATCTGTGGCAACAGTTTCCGGCGCGGGAGTTGTAACCGGGGCCGGCACGGGAGGCGTTGCCGCTATTGTTTATACGCTACCCACCGGTTGTACTGCTTCCATCAACGTATCTGTTAATGGCACTGTAGTTGCGCCTATAACCGGAGCCTCCGGCATTTGCATTGGCGGCACAGCATCGTTTACCGATGCCACACCCGGCGGCACATGGAGTACCAGCGACCCAACCAAAGCTACAATAGCTTCTTCCGGTATGGCTGCCGGAGTGGCTGCCGGGGCGGTTACCATTTCTTATTTAGTCAGCGGCGTCTGCGGCGCTGATACTGCTACATTGCCGTTGACGGTGAGCGCAGGCAGCGCCGTAGCAGCTATCAGCGGTTCCTTAACCGTTTGTCTCGGCTCTACGGCCACACTTACCGACGCCACTCCATTAGGTGTATGGACGAGCAGCAGCCCATCTGTTGCCACCATAGATGCTTCAGGGGTGGTAACCGGAGCAACTGTAGGTTCTGATGTTATTAATTATACGGTTACCAATGCGTCAGGCTGCGCAACAACGGTATCTGCGACCATCAATGTATTTACATCCTCGGCGGCAACCATAGCTGCGGCAGGCGCTACCACATTTTGCACAGGTGGGTATGTTGAGTTGAATGCATCATCCGGCACCAGCTACCAATGGCAGAAAGACGGCGTGAATATCATAGGCGCAACAGCAGCCGGCTATCTTGCCGATTCAAGCGGCAGTTATACGGTGACCCTTACGTTCCCCGGCGGCTGCACCTCTGCTTCGGCGCCTATAGTTGTTACGGTCAGCGCTGCGCCAATAGCGGTTCCTGCTGTTCATATTGCTGCAAGCCCCGGTACGGTGCTGTGCGGTGCGCCATCCCCGGTTGTGTTTACAGCCGTTGCGGATAGTGGCGGCGCATCGCCCGCTTACCAATGGTATGTAAACGGCACGGCGGTGTCAACGGCTGCCAGCTATACTTATACACCCGCTTCCGGCGATGTGGTGAAAATTCTGCTGACCAGCGATATAGCCTGCGCCTTCCCCGATACCGCTTCGGCAACTGCAAGTATATTTATCAGTCCAGGAGATACGGCGGCTTTAAGTATATCCGTAAGTCCTACGGTTGCCTGCGCGGGCGATACCATTACGGCTACGGCAATACCGGTGCTGCCCGGTGCATCGCCCATTTACCACTGGACTAAAAACGGTGTGAGCGCATACAGCGGCCCGGTGTATCAATATACATTCAGTAACGGCGATATACTGGTATGCACTATGATAAGTGATTTCCCTTGCCTGTACCGGGATACTGTGGTAAGTGCGCCCTATACGGTACATGTGAATCCGCTTGTTGCCAATAGCGTTACTATTTTTGCCAGCGAAATGAGCATAGTACCCGGCCAGCTTGATTCTTTTGTCGCCGTAGCTCCCTATGGCGGCGCATCGCCAACCTACCAATGGCTGAAAAACGGTGTGGCAATACCTGGCGCTACCAACGCATTGTACATCACCACCACGCTCGCGGCAGGAGATGAGATTAGCTGTGAAGAAACAACAAGCGCGCTCTGCGCATCGCCCCTCACCATTCTGAGCGGCGGGATAAAAGTTGCAGTACACCCCGTTGCCGTGCAGCAGGTAACAACGAACAATGGCAATTTCACCCTGGTGCCCAACCCCAACAAAGGAACATTTACCATACAAGGTTCCTTGAAACAGCAGGCAGATAAAGTAAGCATAGTAGTAACAGACATGCTGGGACAGGTGATCTATAAGAGAACAACACAGGCGCAAAACGGCAGCGTGAATGAAGAAATAATACTCGCAAATACTATAGCCAGCGGCATGTATCTCGTCAGCATCACCAGTGGCGGAGACCATGCGGTTTTTAATGTGGTAGTGGAGAAGTAAGGAGTGAGATTTTCCTAATATAATAGTTTAAATACAAATAATAATGTTAACTGAAACTGAATTACGAGACAAGTTAAAAGAGCTTCTATCTGGTGTAGTCAAACCTCCTTATTTTATAGACACAGAAGTTCCAATTCCATATAAGCATATTTATATTCCGACAGATAATAAAACAAAATTAGAGCTATGGTGCTTTAAGCAGGATATAACTATTTTTAAAATTCTTTTTGAAAAAAACATAAAACAAAAAGATACATGCATTTCTAACGGCAATGACATTTTGATTGAATTAATATTAGAAAAAGATAGCTCACAAAATTCACATCCAGTTGGTCTTCCTTTGGTCATTTTAGAACTAAAAAAGAGTCAACCAAACACCCATGAAATTCTGACTTATTCACAAAAAGCAGAAATGATAAAAACTATTTTTCCTTATTGCCAATTTTTATTTTTAATACAAGGTAACATTGCAGCCAGAACATATAGACATGGTATAAATTTTGATGAAATTATTTCCTTGAAGAATGTAAATGATGATCAAGAAATTAAAAACTTAAAAGCAACCCTTAAAAAACACTTTGACATTGCAACCAAAAAAATAAATTTATTAAAAGAAACAAAACATAAGAAAAAGGTTACCTAATATATTGTCCCATATTGAGTATATATTATTTTTTAAAAGAGTAATTGGTGTTGAACTTCTATTTGCGGTATTTCCTTTTAGGATGGCGTTTGTGATGAAATATAGATGAAATTATTACCAGCCTTTCCTTTTCATTTATCATGTAAACAAGGCTATACGGATACCGCTTTAATGCTACTTCGTGGAACTGTTTGTAGGTCTGCTTATACAAGCCGGGAGATGTACGGAGCGCGTCTATCTTTTCTTTTACCGCAGATTCGAAGTTTTCGGCTGCGCGTTCACTTCGCTGCCGGTACCATTGTGTGGCTGATTCATATTCCTTAATGGCTCTTTCCTGGTAAGTAATGTTATAGCTGCTCACTTCTTTGATTTAATAATTTTGCGGATACGCTTGTTTGCTTCTGCTTCGCTGATAAGTATTCCGCCATTTTTATACTCCTCGTAACGACTGTCTAATTCAGCTTTAAATTCATCACTATAATCATTTTCCGGCTGTTCTTCCGCAAATGTCTTAGCCACAGTTAACAGCGCTTTTTTCTGCCGTACATTTAATATCCCCAGGTAATCATTGATCTGCCTGTCCAATGTTGTTACTGCTATGCTCATAATGCCTTTATTTATTGCAAAATTAATCCTTTATCCTGTAATTATTTAATATAGTCACACCCCTGCCACCCTACTCCAAATATCTTCTCCTATTTCCTCCACACCCCTATTGCCATCAATAATAAAAATCTGCTCTTCATTTTTCAGTTTTTCAAACGCCTCCATGTATTTTGCACGTACCTTTTCCAGGTTGGCGAGGGTTTCATAAAGCTCTGTACCGGCGCGGTTTTTGCTTATGCGCTGCATACTTGTTTCGGGCGGTACGTCTATAAAAATATTCAGGTCTGGCTTTAGAATGGTTGCGCACATTTTATTGGCGGCTATTACCCAATCCATATCCATGTGCGTACCATGGTAGGCATAGGAGGAGAAATAATAACGGTCGGTGATTATTGTAAAACCATCCTGCATTTTCTTTACCAAGCCTGTTTCATTGTTCAGCAGGTGGTCCAGCCGGTCGGCAAGAAAAAGCCCGGCAATGGTTCGTTCATCTGCCGTGATGTTCTTTTTCAGGATGTTGCGGATAATGCTGCCCACCATGCCATCGGTCGGCTCAAAGGTGGTATAGACCTTGTGGCCCGCCAGTTGCAGTTTTTCAGCCAGCAACCGCACCTGCGTGCTTTTCCCGCTGCCATCTATCCCTTCCAGGGCTATGAATAAGTTTTTGCTCATTTATTTGATTGTAAAATTAAGCTGTTTGTTGTCGGTAATTTACATCCCCCTGCCCCCTTCGCACACCCACAAACCCACGCGGCAAGGGGGAATTGCGCCATCAAGGAAATTCAGCTTCATTTCTTTTTTCAACAAAACATCGTTATTTAATGCTCTCGCCTGTCCGTAAGTTTTCAAAATAAAATCCAATCTCCTTTGATAAATTTATGGATAATTATTGGTACAATTTTCACATTTTCACATTCGCCACATTTTCACATTATTTACTCCCGCCAATCCCTGAACCGCATATCAAAAAGAAATTCTTTGTCCGTAAGGGTTTGCAGGAAGGCGATAATGTCTTTCTTATCATCGGGCGAGAGTATCATGGGTTTTCTGAGTTCTTTGGCAAGGCTGGGGCTTTGTACTACGCCATCGGTATAGTGGTCGAGTACCTGCATCAGCGTCTTGAAACGGCCATCGTGCATGTAGGGGTAGGAGTTCACCACATTGCGCAGGGAGGGCACTTTGAACCGCAGCGAATCATGGAAGTCATGGGTAATAGCCATACGGCCTATGTCATTCAGTTCGGTGTCCACTGCAAGCCCTATGTTCTGGAAAGAGTTGTTGGTAAACAGTGGCTCGTTGTGGCAGCTTTCACAGTTTTTGCGGAACAGTTTCAGTCCGTTCAATTCCTGGCCTGTCATTTCACCGCCGGGTTCGTGCCGTGTATATTTATCGTATTTTGAATTGAAGGACTCGAACATTACAGTGAACTGGGCAATGGCTTTCAATACCCGCTGCCCGGTAACAGCGCTATCGCCGAATGCAAGGAAGAAACGCACACGGTAACCCTGCGAGGTGTCTAATTTCTTTACTATATTTTCCAGCGTGTTGTCCATCTCCACAGGATTAGTTATTGGCGACAGGGGTTGCACTTCCAGGTTGTTTACACCGCCATCCCACATAAAGGAGGTGTTCCAGGCGAGGTTAAAAAGCGTCAGTGAATTACGCTTTCCTTTCAGGCCGTTGATGCCGTGGCTAAGGCTGTGGTCCACATGCGTAAAGCCAGACCACTGCGTATGGCAACTGGCGCAGGAAGTAGAGCCATCGCGCGAAAGCACTGGATCAAAGAACAGTTTGCGCCCCAGCTTAAAACCCGCTTCCGTTACTTTGTTCTTTGACAGGTCATAAACCGGCTTAGGCCATCCCTGCGGCACTACAAAAAGTATATCGTCTGCCTTGTTATCAAACCCCAATGAGCAAATAAGCAACAACCCACCCACTAAGCATGGCAACAGATATTTCAGCGTTTGTGTACTCATTTTGTTAACCTCATTTACTTTTTAATGGACATATTCACATTTGTACGCAACATTCCCCTAACCCCCTTCGCTCACACACATGGCCAACGCTAAAGGGGGAATTTCTGCATCAAATCCATTTTGCCAATACCATGTTTCAGCGATTGAACCAACTAATGTATCTCTTGACAATTATAGTTACAAAAAACAACTCGCAGACTAACAACTTACCACACTCTACAGATTACGACTTCCTGCTAATTACTAAACACAACCCGCAGACTTATAACTTACGACTTATTACTTACGACTACTCTGCGACCGTAAACATCTGTGCATAATTATCCGCCATCATAGCGGCTTCTTTTCCCGGTATCGTTATGTCGTTGGTTGTGGAGAGGTCGAGGAGGCCGCTGAACCATGCGGCGGCATTTGCTTTGACCCTGATAATGGTATTGCCACCGGCTTTAACAGTAATGGTATGCGGTAGCTCAAGCGATACGCCACGGGCTGTATTGTATGGTGGCATATACCCGCCAATATGAAATTCAAACGCCTGGTGCAGCGTTTTACAGACTTTGGAATGCCCCTCTAACTTTGCCATGATATAACCACTGTTCCATGCCCAATACATACCCTTTACCGGATCCAGGTCGCCGCTGTTTGCGCCGGAGGTATTGGCAATACTATCCACACCGGCAATAAAAGACAGTTCGCCATACTCACCGGCAGGCACGGTCAATGAGAATTTTTCGGTGGCAGTATCCTCCGCGTCTATAAGGTGGTTGCTGTCCTGGCATTGGTATTCTTTAAAGGATTGCGCGTCTGTTACACTGAAGTTGGTCATGTAAAAACGGAAGAGGTCTATATACAGCGTATCCCCGTTCTCATTTACATAATATTGGTTACTTAGTTTCAATGGCTTGCTGTTGAATACGGGCGTAATGATTATAGTTATGCGCCCTGTTTTTGCAGCATTGGTTTTAGCGGATACCGATGTGTGCATCAGCATAAAAACAAGGATGAATGGAAAGAATAATTGAACCCGGCTTTTTTTCATTTCACGAAATTAATGATTTTCCGGTCCATCTGGCGGGGGTGGCCCCGGCCTGTCTCCCGGTGGTGGTCCGTCAGGATGATCTTGCCCGTCGCGTGGCGGCGGAGGTCCACCATGGGGGCCACCGTTCATTCTCTTTAGCACATCGCCAATAATATTATCAAACTCCTTTTTTTGTTCTTCAGTGCATAAGTCTCTTACCTGTCCGAAATGCCTGTAGGTAACCATTTCTACCTGCTCTTGGTTGTGGGCTATAAGGTTGGCAATAGAATCTGCATTTATGCCGCCTCCATTGTCTTTTCCCAGGTTTGTAAATAGCGCCTGGCGGTATTCCGCTGCCTCTCTCCTTAGTTTGCGCATGGCCTCCTGGTGTTCTTTTACCAATACATCATATTGCCTGGTTTGGGCATCAGAAAATTTAAGGCTGCGCACTACAAAATCGCGTGGGGATTCGCCCCGTGGCGGGCCGCCTGCATGGGGCTTTAGCCATATGGTGAGCAGGAGCGCCATATTGCACAACACAAGCAGCAAAACAGCCCATTGCCATATTTTCATGCTTTTATTTTCGTTCATGCCTTAATAATTATAGGTTGATTCAGATTGTATTTCAGTTGCCACCGGGTTAGCGGCTACAGCATTTGAACCCGTATCCTTTGTGTTCTGGCCGGCATAATAAATAACCGACCCCACATTCAATGCCAGCAATAAAATAGCGGCTGCAGCCCATTGCTTCAAAGGCAAAGGAACTGTCTTAACCTCCCGTGGTTCATTAAGCCTGGCGTTGATTTTTTGAAACATACCCTCGCCAGGCTGCGCCCGCAACATGCCCTGTGTGCTGCTAAATACTTCATCTATCCACTTTTCTTTCTCAATGTTATTGTCCATAACGTTTATTTAGAGTGTATAACAAATTGCACTCTTTTACTCAATAGCCCCGGCCTTTAGGTCGGGGTCAAAATAAAAATTCGATGGCTTTAGCCGAAACTTTCTCACGTAGCGTGTTGCTCCTATTGTGTATTTCGGCTAAAGCCAACTTATTATTGCTCATTCCCCGACCTGAAGGTCGGGGCAATTAAAAAATTAAATGTGATCTTTATTTAGACGTTGTTCAATCAATTTTCCTTCGGTCGTATAAGTGGCTTAATTTCTTTCGCAAATTAACTTTGGCTCTTTGCAGCAAAGATTCCACTGCTTTTACCGATAAATTCATAATGTCTGCAATATCCTTTTGGGGTAATTCTTCGATATGGGAAAGTATGAATGCCGTTTTCTGGCTATCGGGCAGTATTTCTATAGCCTCAAAAAGGAAGCGTGCGTTTTCCCTGCGCTCCAACTGTATGCCGGGGTGGTCGAAGCCGGATGGTATATGCTGCTCGTCACCGCCATCTTTTTGAAATAACTGGCTGAACAACCCGGTTTTTTTCTGCCTTTTCTTTGCCCGCAGGTGGTCAATACATTTATTCACCGTTATCCGGTATATCCAGGTGGATATGGACGATCTTTCATTGAATGAAAGGATAGATTTATAGACCGTTATAAATACCTCCTGCGCAATATCCTCTGCCGCGCCATGATCCTGCACCATACCAATAGCGGTATTGAACACTTTTTCCTGGTATTCTTCAACCAGTTTTTTAAATGCCCCCTGGTCTCCCGACCTTAACCCGGATAAAAGTATGTTGATAATAGCCTGCTGTTTGGCTGCTAATATATACTATGAAAGGCAATGATGCCGGGTAAAAGTTTCATAGGTGCAGGCAAATAACATCTTTTACCCAATTGCCCCGACCTTCAGGTCGGGGGATGAAAAATAATATGTTGGCTTTAGCCGAAATATACAACATGAGCATTACCCAACACGGGTATTTTTTTGGCTAAAGCCGACGAGATTTTATTACCACCCCGACCTAAAGGCCGGGGCAACTAAAAAATGAAATTTGTTCAGTATAATGCAGAGAAGTTAAGAAGGTACTACCTGCGTTTCCGTAAAAAAACAATCCCTTCTGTGTATTCACATCCTCACTTCGCCGGAATAATCGGCACGAAAATATTATCATCAACAGGCTTGTTCAGTTCTATTGATTTAAAGGTCATCTCTGCGCCCTGAACATTCATAGTCGTAGGCATTACCACGCCCTCGTCCATTTTCTTATAATTACTGTAAGCAACCACAATTTCCATTTCCTCATCATTGTTTTTCACTTTATTTTCTGTGCGCAGCAGGTAATACGTGGCCGCATCGAAAAAGGAATTAGATTCTTTACCATCTTTATCCGTAAACTTCACCTTGTAGCAGGGGGTATTGTTTATGGTATCCATACCCATGTATTCTACCTTTGTGCCTTTCGATTTGTAATCCAGCAGTTGGGTTCCTTTCACATCCATCTGCGGTTGCATGGCTTTTACCATTTCCGGTTTCATGGTGTCCACCTTTGCAGGCCCGCCCATTGGCGATGGCATATACATCCACCCGTCCTTATCTGTGACTATCTGGAAACCGGACATGCCCATCATACTTATATCCGTTCTCATTGCCTTGCCCATTACCAGGGTTTGGGTGATGTCAATATCCATGCCCTGCTGCGACATGGTGCCCACCATTTTCACTGTTTTTATCTTATCCCAGTTATCCGCACCGCCTATTGCTTTCTGGTGTTTGTCCAGTATATCATCGGCTGTTTGCGCCTGCACAGTTGCAAGGCACGAAGTAAGTATAACAGCCGCAAGCAGGTATTGTTTTATTGATCCGGTAAGTATCATTTTTCTGATTTTTTATGTTGCAAAATAAAGAAATAATCTAACTACGAAATATACTCGCCCAATTCCAGCCACCTAAGCTCTTTTGTTTCCAATTGCTGGGTAATAATTATCAGGCGGTTGCTTATTTTCTGTATCTCGTCATAGTTGAGGCCGGGGTTCATCATCTTTTCGGTGATGGTGGTTTTCTCCGTTTCCAGCGCGGCTATGTCTTTCTCCAGCTGGTCATATTCCCGTTTGTCTTTAAAGGAAAATTTCTTTTTCTCCGGCGCGGGCTTTGCAACTACCACGGGAGCAGGCGCTTCCACCTGCGGTTTTTTAGGGCTGTCTTTTCCTTTCTCTTTGGCGCGTTCTTCTATGCGGTAGGCGCTGTAGTTGCCGGGGAAATCGCGCACCACGCCATCGCCTTCAAATACAAACAAATGATCCACCAGCCGGTCCATAAAATACCGGTCGTGCGAAACAATGAGCAGGCATCCGGGATATTCGCTCAGAAAATTTTCAAGCACCGATAGGGTAGGGAGGTCCAGGTCGTTTGTCGGCTCATCGAGTATTAAAAAATTGGGGTTGCGGAAAAGAATGGACAGCAGTTGCAGCCGCTTTTTTTCGCCCCCGCTCAACTTGGACAGATAAGTGTATTGCTGCTCCGGCGGAAACAGGAACAAGGTAAGGAACTGTGATGCGGTAAGTGTGCTGCCATCGGCTAGCGGAAAATTTTCGGCTATGTTCTTTACAAATTCTATCAGCCGCATATCTTCCTTTATCTCCAGCCCCTGCTGCGAGAAATTGCCGAAGATAACCGTATCGCCAATGTTTATTTTGCCGCTGTCCTGGTGTTCCAGCCCTTGCAGCATTTGCAGGAAGGTACTCTTGCCCGCCCCATTCTGGCCTATGATGCCTATACGCTCGCCCTTCTTGAAGGTATAGTCAAATCCTTTCAGTATTACCTTATCGCCATAGCTTTTATATACCTTCTTCAGTTCTGCTACCTTACCGCCCAGGCGGTTCATTTTCATTTGCAGTTCCACCTGGTTATCCACCACTTTTTGTTTGGCCTTGCTTTCTATTTCATAAAAGTTATCCTGCCGGCTTTTCGATTTTGTGGTGCGGGCTTTGGGCTGCTTGCGCATCCATTCCAGTTCTTTGCGGAACTGGTTGCGCGCCTTATCTATATTCGCAATTGTGTTTTCTATACGCGCCGCTTTTTTCTCTAAATAACTTTGGTAATCGCCCTTGTAGGTAAACAGTTGTTCGTTGTCTATTTCCCATATTTCATCGCATACATCTTCCAGGAAGTAACGGTCGTGGGTAACCATGAGCAGGGTTACTTTTTGTTGGTTCAGGTAGTTTTCCAGCCACTCTACCATGGTTACGTCAAGATGGTTGGTAGGCTCATCCATTATCAGCAGCACATGCTTATGTTCAAAGCCAATATCTATGAGTGTTTGCGCCAATGCCACCCGCTTGCGCTGCCCACCGGAGAGGGTTTTTACTTTCTGGTCGAGTACGTTTATGTTCAGCTTGCTTAGTATCTGGTGTACTTTGGCTTCAAAATCCCATGCGCCAAGTTCGTCTATTTTGGCAAGTGCGGCGGATAGTTCCATGGGGTCTTTACTGCCTTCCGAGAGTATCTTTTCATAATGCCGCAAAGCCTCTGCCACGGGATGCCGGTAATGAAAGATATTGTCCAGCACGGTAAGTTCTTCGGCAAACTGTGGTTCCTGCTCAAACAACGCCACCGTTACATCCTTATGTATCCATACCGTGCCTTCATCAACCGTGTCTTTGCCCGACAGTATTTTCAGCAGGGTACTCTTGCCGGTGCCGTTCCTGGCGATAAGGGCTATTTTATCCCCTTCGCTGATATGAAAAGTGATATTGGTGAACAGGGGTTTTATTCCGTAAGATTTACTGATCCGGTCTGCTGATACGTAGTGCATAAGAAGGCGCAAAGGTAGGTTTTAATGGTTAATGATTAATGGTAAATGGTTAATTGTAGGGCGTATTTTGAATTGAATAAATGAATACCTTTGGTGTTGTATGTTTATCAAAATTGTATTTTCTCATAATGATCTGTAGTAAACTCTTCTTATTTCCCAACCTATGAAAAACAATATTCTTGCTTGCTTTTTTCTTTTCTTTTCTTATTTTATTGCAACCAATGCAGATATTGTAAATGCTCAGGAATGTGAATGGGCTAAAAATGCAGGAGGCAGAGGCGAGACATACCCATCTACTGTAGTAACCGATGCCTCGGGTAACGTATACGTTACTGGTTATTATAATAGCGATACTATGTATTTTGGTGCCAGTTTTATTATAAATTCAAGTGTTGATAATTATAATACCTATTTGGGTAAATACGATTCTTTAGGAAGTCTATTGTGGGTGAAAAATTTTGGTGGAAATATTTCAGTATATGGTATGGCGATTGATGTTTTGGGTAATATTTATTTAACAGGAAGCTTTTTTAGCCCAACTATATCATTCGGGGCTATATCTCTTACAAATACAAATGGTGATGATATTTATTTGGTCAAATTTAACAATGCAGGTACTGCAATATGGGCAAAGGATCTGAATGTCTATTCAGGAGGCGGTAATGGTAGTCAACCAACTTCAATAACTACTGACATAAACAACAATATATATATATCAGGATACTTTTCAGATTCTATTAATTTCGGCACTGCTATTTTAAAACACTCCACACCCGGAATGGGATTCAGTATTTTTTTAGCAAAATTTGACTCTATTGGGAACAATATGTGGGCAAACGGGTCAAATGGAGCTGCCGAAGTTATACCAAGCAATATTGCTGTTGATGTATCGGGAAATATTTACATAACCGGATATTGGGGTTTTTCGTCAAGCAGCGTGATTACTTTTGATACAATTACGCTATCTGATCCCTTCTCGGATAATTATTCTTTTTTTCTGGTAAAATATAACTCTTCAGGAAACGCTGTTTGGGCGAATAGTGTCATTAACTATGACTATGTTGTAGGGACTTCATTAGTTACAGATGCTTCTGGCAATATTATCGTGGCAGGAGGTTTTAGTGATCCTACTGTAACATTTGGCTCTACGGTTTTGACCAACGCAGACCCAACTGGTAATAGCGAGGATATTTTCCTGGTAAAATACAATTCTGCGGGCAATGTAATTTGGGCTAAAAGCACAGGCGGCGTTGGTGAAGATGGATGTAGTTCTATAATAACTGCTGCTGCCGGTAATATCTATATGGGAGGAATGTTCACAAGCCCTTCAATTACTTTTGGTAGTACCACTCTTACCGATTGTGGTATGTTTTTAGCACAGTATGATTCATCAGGCAATCCAATTTGGGGCAAAAGCGGGGCAAGTATAAGTTCCTCTTCGGTTTCATCCATAGTCAGAGATGCTTTTGGCCATTTGTACGTTATGGGTAGCTTTAATAACAGGATGCTTACTTTGGATGCAATTACGCTTATAGATTCCACCTTTTTGGGTCCTATATTTTTAGCAAAATATGACATTATACCAACAGGAGTTCAAACAATTCAACAAAATAACCATAGTATTCTTATTTATCCTAACCCCACCTCAACATCCCTAACCATCACATCCCCAAATAAAATAACCAGCATAGCCATCTCCAACCTCCTCGGCCAAACAGTATTCACCAATAAATACAACATAGAACAAGTCCAAGTAGATGTTTCCAATCTGCCGTCAAGCATCTACTTTGTAAAAATAAACGGTACAGAGGTGAGGAAGTTTGTAAAGGAGTAGTTTTTGCTGTCAGTACCGCCCCTTCAGGCGGTCAGACGGCGAAAACGGCGCTGATGTTTCAATATTTTGTCCAAAACGAAACCCCGTCTGACCGCCTGAAGGCGCGGTACTGACGGGGCTTCTACCTTGATTTATCAACACTAAAAATAAGTATTCACCGCAAACTCAAACTGGTTGATAAATATTTTCTTGAAGGCGGATATATTATTTTGTTCATAGAATACCAGCATGGCTTTTTTGTATTCAATAGGGTCTATTGTTCTGAAAGAAACCGGGCAGTAATTATTATTTATGAGTATGGCATTGCTGATGATCCTTACTGTGCGCTTGTTGCCGTCAACGAAGGGCTGGATGTAGGAGATGAGCGCCAGGGCCAGCAATGCTTTTGCAAAGGGGCTGTCTTGTTTGTTTATTACGGTACACATATCTTCGAGCGCCTCTTTTATCTGGAACTCGTTGTCTATGGGTTTGTAGTTGGTGCCGGAGATACCTACTTTATGCTTCCTGATATTTCTGTCCACGCCAAGTTCCTTTATTAAAATACTGTGTATGTCTTCTATCCGCGATACGGTAAGCGGGTGGATATAGGATGGATTTGCAATGATAAAATCCAATGCTTCTTTATGATTGAGCAGCATCACTGCCTCGTCCTTTGTTTTACCTGCGGCGGTTTCTTTGTCCTTTAATAACCGTTCGGTCTCCAGGAGCGAATAGGTATTGCCTTCTATCTGTGATGATTTCCAGCTTAGGTCAATAGCCCAGCGTTCCAGTTCTTTTGCATATGCCGCTTTTGTAAGTTTGGCTCTGTTCTCTGCATACCTTTTTTGAAGATCGCCTAAATGCTCCAGTTCTTCGCTTGTAAAAACAGAAACATTATCCAGTATGCCGGTAATCAATCTGTGATTAAACTGGTCTTTTATTTTCCGGTCATCAATTTCTTTTTGAAAGTAATCGCTTGTATCAATGGGATAGAGCAATTCGTAAGCCAGGCTTAATTTGTACCTCGTTGCCCTGCCTTGCCCAAAAGCAATAATAAGGTTTTCGGAAATTAAGTTTTGCAATAGCCTTTTTATTGTGGCATAACTCAATGCTTCCTCAAACTGCTCATGAATTTCTTTAGATGAAAGCGGGGGATGAACTTTAATAAATTCAAGCAATTTTTCACTTTTGTTATTTAAAGTTTGGTTCATCTTATTTTTTGTAGCTCATAAAAGTAACAATTGTAGCTCAATAATCAAGGAAAATGAGCCGGATTTAGGTTAAAATTGAGCCGCAATTGTAGCAATAACGCAGATGTTTCATACTTTCTCCCGTCCAGGAGCTTTCAAGGAGGTGTTATGAATACACAATTGATCCCCAGGTCAAGTACATGGCATCCGGGGAATATGCTGTTGAAAACGCCCTGAACTTTCCCCCATTCTTTCTTGTCATTTACCATGTAGTTAAAAGCTATACGGCCACCATCGGAGCGGCTGTTGCGGCAGGCATCCAGGAATAAAGGGGTAACCACAAAATCAGGCACTACGTTCCTGTTAAATATATCAATGAATATAAAGTCATATTTCGCAGTGTTTTTTGCCATAAAAGCGGCCGCGTCCATACATACCGGGGTTATTTTTGCCTGTTGTTCCGCTAAGCATTCCAAAGCCCATTGCAGCACCACCTTGTCGTTCTCCACAAGGGTAAAATGGGGGTTGAACCCGTTTTTGCGTATGATGTTTACTATGCTGCCCAGCCCGGCGCCAAGTACCAGCACATTATTTACCGAGGATAAAAATGCTTTCAGATTTTTAACAATTGCGAGTGCGGGCAGGTAATTGCCGCTATCAGAATACAACACATTTCCGGCGGCAAGTTGCAGGCGGTTGCGGTAGAGGATAATTTCCAGGCAGGCATTAACCGCACCCACCCCACGCCTTAACGACAATGGATAAAAATAACTGAACAGTTTTTTGTAAAATGGTATGTGGATATAATGAAGTGTAAGTGAATCAGTAATGTAAAAATCCGGCGCGAAAGAATCTCTCCCCGCATTTTGCGGGGCTAAGACGCAGTTCTTATGTATCGTTTTAAAGATCGCAAATGTGTTTCGGAAAGCAGATTTTTAAAGATCAAATGGGATTAATTTTTTCAGGGTTTGCGGTCTTAATATTTTTCACTCATTTCATGTTATCTGCAATTTGCGCCTCTGCGCCTTTGCGAGAAACTGGAACCGGATTGGTTAGTCCCTGTCTCCACGCATCCTGCGCTTGCGGAAGAAAGGCACCTTATTTTCATTGCCGTTGAGTAACCTGCTTATGTTTTTGTGGTGTGTGAGCACTACCAAGAAGGCTGTGGCAATAGCAAAGAGGCGGTAACTAAGCTCTTGCGCGTGGGCGTTGAAAATAAAAAGGATCAGCAAAGGGAAGGCAATACTTGCCACTATGGAGCTTAATGACACATAGCGTGTGACCATGAGCATAAAAACAAAAACCAGCACCAGGCTCAAAGCAACAACAGGCTGTATTGACAAGATCATACCGAATAAAGTGGCTATGCCCTTGCCCCCGCGAAAGTCGGCCCAGATGGGGAAAATATGGCCCACCACTGCGGCAAGCCCTAAAAATATCTGGAGGTTCACAAATGGCTCGCTGCGCAGAATAAAGGGAGAGAACATGGCCAACTGCACGGCAATAAAGCCTTTCAGCATATCCACAAACATTACTCCGCAGCCGGCTTTGGTACCTAATATCCTGAAGGCGTTAGTAGCTCCTGAATTGCCACTACCATGCTCGCGGATGTCTATACCATACACCCATTTACTTACCCAAACAGCGGTAGGAACAGACCCGATCAAATATGCCAGAACCAGAAGAATTGCTATGGTCATTACCTTTTCAATATTAATGAGGAAAACAAAAATAATAGTTCTGCATCACAAATCCTAATGAGGTGTTAGATAATCTTTATACTGTTAATGGCAATTTTAACATATAGAACATCACGTAATTATAATTTTTTTGAGAAGAAGCGCTATCCAATTCGATTGTTCCGAGTTACTGATAAATTGAAAACCAGCATCTGCCGCAGCTTGTAATATTATTTCTTTATCAGCCACTAATAAGCCGCTCATAATTATAGTACCCCCTGCATTCAGCAGGGCATAAAGCGGGCGCATATACTGCAACAGTATATTGCGGTTGATATTGGCGAGTACCACATCGGCTTTATATGATCCTATGTCTTCCAGGGAGCCGCGCTTTACTGTTATATTTTTGCAATGGTTCTGTGCTACGTTTTCTATTGCGTTCTCTACCGACCATTCATCATTATCAATAGCCAGCACAGCGGCAGCCCCAAGCATTTCCGCAAGAATAGCCAGCACACCCGTTCCTGTCCCAAAATCAAGAACGGCGCTACTCTCAAGAGGAATGTCCTTCATCATAGCCATCACCAATTGGGTGGTAGCATGATGCCCGGTGCCAAAAGACATTTTGGGGGTAATGGTGATGCTGTAGGGAGTAGTTATAGCTATGTTGTGGAAATGAGCGCGTATGGTGCAGAAACCATCCACTACCACCGGCTCGAAGTTGGCTTCCCAAAGTGCATTCCAGTTTTGCGCGGGTATTATTTCCGTTTCGTAAACTATACCTCTGTCACCGGCCAAAGGCCTCAATTCTTCAGCATGAAATTCCGGGCGCTCTATGTATGCAAACAGGTAGTTACCCTGCTCTTCAAAGCCATCGTAACCTGCGCCTGCAAGCAAGGCTACAAGCATATCGCTTTGCTCCTGGCTGGCAGTAGCAAAAGTAACTTTTACATATTGCATAAGGACGAGTTGTACAGTTTACCTGTTTGTGGCTCTCCTGAGCAGCTTTATGATCAATGCAAGCACCACAGCGCCAACTGTGGCCGTAATGGTAACGTCAACATAATGATAGCCGGTAAGATGCAGTACGCCATGGAATATCCACTTGAATGCAATATAGCCACCGGCAATACCTATAACAATATCAAGCAGCAGGCTCTGGCTGTCTGAATCAACGATCATTCCTGCGAGCCACCCGGCTATCGCGCCAATAATTAAAATGATTACTATTTCCGGCATAGTTCTGTTTTTTATAAAAGTAATAAAGGCTGCACAAATGTGCAACCTTTATTTTAACAACTAATATCATGCCAACTCATTATTCATCATCCTTAGGTTTCGGTTTTTTGCTGCCCGGAACAGGCGCGTCCTCGTCATCGGTGCTTTCCGGTTCTACATGCAGATTCTTTTCCTGCTGGTCCATAGAACCCGGTAAAGCGCTGTTATAAAGTACGCGGCGCGTAGGAAGATCTGTAATGATACGGAACTCTGTACGGCGGTTAAGCTGGCGGCCTTCGGGATTGTCTTTGCCATCAGTGGCATTAGGCGCGGCTGCATTCTTTGAGCCAAAACCTTTAGCTGTAAGGCGGGTACGGTCTATACCATTCTTTTCTAAGTAATCAAGCACTGATTGGGCGCGGCGCTGAGACAGAGCCATGTTATATTCTTCACCACCCTTTGAATCCGTATAAGAATATATCTCTACGGTAATGGAAGGGTTATCACCGAGAAAATGAACAACGGAATCAAGTGAAGCAACTGATTCGGGACGAAGCGTTGACTTGTCGTAATCATAATAAATGTTGCTGACACTAAAGCTATTCCTGATGCTATCCATGTAAATAGTAACCGTCACAGTATCGTCGGGGTCGGAACGCTTTATATCCATAGTGCTTACTGACGCACGGGAAGAAGTGTATCCTGGTTTATCGCCGGTGATCACATAAGAATGCCCGCGCGCCATATTGAACATGAAATTACCATCTTCCGAATTGTAGGTGTTCATTTCACCTTTCTGGTCCACCATCTTCACCACAGTTTGCGGCAACAGTTCAGATGTTTTCTTGCTCACTACCTTACCTATAACGGCCAGCTTAGGCTCGTACTGGATACGCCATATATCATTACAGCAGGTAGGATTTTTACTCGCGTAAGACCCTATGCGGTTAGAAACCACATAAGCATCAGGCTTACCTACGGGGTCTTTAATAAAATACAGTTCATCAGCCGATGTATTAATGGGATAGCCCATATTCTGAACTTCAGTATAACGGGAAGGGCCGCCGTCAGCTTCATAAATATCGAACCCACCCATAGATTTCAATCCGTTGGTAGCAAAATACAATTTGTTTACACGGGAATCATAATAAGGAGTTATTTCATCGCTGGTGGTATTGATCTTCTTTCCGCAATTCTGCGGGCGGCGGAAAGAACCATTGCGCGGGTCAATTATGGAGTACCATATATCATACCCACCCCTGCTTTGCAGCTTGCGGTTTGATGAAAAGAAAAGGACGTCTTTTTTACCCACCTTAGCCACGCAAGGCATAGTATTTGATGAGCCGGGTTCATTCACATTACCTGGTACCAGCACTATCGGACTCCAACCTTCATTGCCAAACTTGGAATAATAAATACTACAGGTGATAACCATAGTGTCGCCTTCAGTACATTTTGTGAAGTAGAAAAACTCTCCGCCGGGGCTGAAGCAGCCATTGCCGCAATGTACAGACGCATCATTGAAACCACCGTCATAAAAAGGAAGCGGCCACTGGAAAGAGTCCACGTAACCGGGTTGTTTATGAGAATACAGAAAATGCTCCTTATAATGCAGTTTATCATAACCATTTGATTCAATAACTGCATTGCGGCCCTGCGTGGAAAAAAGCAGGGCGGTATCGCCTAATGGGAATGGCGAAAGCTCGGTCTGTGTAGTATTGACATTAGGCCCGGCATTGATAACCGTAACCGGCTTAGGATCCTTAATTGATGTTATAGCCATTACACAACCGTCAATTTCCACTTTGGCCTTTTTCTTGAGTTCTTTCATTACTTTAGGATCCGGTTTCCTTTCCTCATCCACGACTTCTCCGGGCTTGGCCTGGTTTACAACGCCGGTACCCTTTTTATTATCATCAAGAAAATGATTAAATTCATCCATAGCGGCCTGGTATTCGCCTTGCTGTTTAAGCATCATAGCGCCCCAATAACTTGCCAGCGGATAAACTTTTTTTGCAAGTGCGTCAACTTCAAGGTAATAATGCGCAGCGGGAACATAATCACGGGTAAACCTGTAGCAGGTAGCCAACTGGTAGGTTATGTAAGGATTACGCTCGTCATCAGACTTTAACTGCTGGTAATAATCTATAGCATTAAAGTAACTTCCCTCTGCGTACAGATCATCCGCATAGTGCATCTTCCTGGAATCAGACAACTTGCCTACAGGGTCGTTTGCCTTGTTTCTGTACTTGCGAATATTATTCGTTTGGGCGCTTGAATCATATTGAACAATAACGAGTATCGTTGCTAAAATAAGGAACAGCCAATTTTTTCTCATGTGCGTGAGCGTTGTTAATGGATATAAAAGTACAAATTGGTTTTAAAAAAAAGAAGGGCTTTTAAAAAAACTTTAGCCCTTCACCTGATATTAATTATTTTCTAATTGTTTTTCTTAGAAACGAGCGCAAGGAATTGTCCTTTTATTGGCAAACCTGAGCGGGTTTGGAGCAATGTATTTTACCGCAAGTTCAAAACCACCATTCCCGTTACTTGAAGTGTTAAGGGTAGAAATATTATAGTCGTAAGACACGCCTATGCGAAATCCCTTAAATTCCACACCGGCAGTTATCATGGTAGCGTCACCGGTACGATACCAGCCGCCAATGAATACGGCAGTTGAAAAATTCTCAAACCCCGGATTACTACCTACCTCATAATGGAACTCGTTGCCCACAATAATTTCGCTTGCCGTAGCCTGGTTCTGATAGAGCACTGCCGGGCGCAAACTTAATCTTTCCCCTGCGAGCCAGTTGGCGCCGATCTCACCGGTATAGCGCATAGCAAGCGTATTGTTAGATGTTTGTTGTTTCTCAATAGCGTCATTTGGCGTGTTAATATTATTCGCAGCAACACCCAATGTGTAACCAAATTTTTCGCTTGCAGACTGGCTAAAGGAAACGCCGGCGTTCACTAAGTAATAATTTATAGAATTGCCGAGGCCGAGTACATATTCCTTAGACATGCCGGGAACAAAGGTTCCATTCAGGTATTCATCGCCAAAATACAACCGGGAAAGATCAATGCTCATCTGGGTATAACCGCCCTGGAGGCCAACTGCAAGGTCGCTTCCGCCATGCTCTGTCGCGCCAAAATATTTATGGTACGCAAGAGACACCAGGCCGGTAAAATTCTGGAGGTTGCCATCTCCTGCCTGGTCATTATATAATTGCAGGCCGGCAGCGAGATAATCGCCGTTGCGCTCAATTAATAACGGCATGTCAACAGAAGCGCCAAAGGTTACATAGGGAATAGTAACGCTTGCCCACTGGTTCCTGTAAATCGCGTCCACACGGATACGGCCATCAAACATACCCGTAAAAGCAGGGTTGATAACGAGCGGCTGCATGTCGAATTGTGTGAAATGTATGTCCTGGGCAAATGCGACAGGGGTTGCCAGCGCAAATGCTATTGCAAGGCTTAAACGAGTAATAATCTTTCTCCTGATCATTGTATAGTAAATTATCGTTGTAAAATTACCTTATTAAAGTTGTGTTTCCATGTTTTTCAAATATTTTTCCTGTACTGGTTGTTGCCTCCACCTCATACACATATACCCCGAACGGCTGCGGAACGCCATTAAAGGAGCCATCCCACCCTTTATTGATGTCGGTTGTTTCAAAAACCATGTTCCCCCAACGGTTGAAAATACGGAAATAATTCAAACTAGCAATGCCTTTCAAAATAATTTTAAATTCATTATTTGGCCCGGAGCCTGGAGTAAAGGCATTTGGAATAGCCAATAATGATTCGGGATCAACGTAAATACTGATGGAGTCAACTGCCACGCAACCCAATGCTGTGGCTGCATGTACTATATATTTGGTGCTGATCTCCGGTGATGCAAGCGGGTCTGAAATTTTCGGGTTACTAAGGCCGGAAGAGGGGAACCAGGAAAAATTAATACAGTTGGTCTGCGGCTCTATCTGGTAGGTTTCCCCCGGATAAAGCGTAACAGAATCGCCAAGAAATATTACTGCGCCTGGATTTACAGTGGCCTGGAAATTCAAGGTATCCTTGCAGCCATACATACTGGTGGCGATTATAGAATAAGACTGTGAAGTGATAGGGCTGATGACCGGAGCCGCCCCAAGGCTGTCGCTGATATAGATGGAGGGATACCAATGATACGCATCTCCGCCAGACAGCAATATGGTAGCCGTATCGTGCGGACAAAAATCTTTTGAAACCGGATTGATAGCGGCAAAATTGCCAGGGTAAACGATTATGTGCGTAGAATCAATGGCGCTGCAACCGGCGGGAGTTGTTACCGAAACAATAAGCGTGGAAGTATCGCCTTTAAATACCACTGTGGACGAAGTATCATTATCAAGATTTACAGAAGGCGACCAGCTATAGATATAATGGGAATACCAGGCCGGGCTTACCGAGGCGCTTACGTGGATGGTATCGAACTGGCATACAAACTGCGTACCCGGTATGTACAAAGAAGGATTGGGCTGCACGTCAATTGTCAAGGTATCCCGTATATCGGGGCATTTCCAGAAGCTGCCGGTGACCACATAAACAGCCGATGTATCGGGCGCAATGATCGGGTTCACAATCGTTGACATGGCTATTCCGGCTGTTGGCAGCCATTGGTAGGAGAGTAGCGGGTTTGCCGTGGCTACCACCTGTACCTGGTTATGAAAACAAATAGCGGTATCAACAGGGCTGATGGCAAAAGCATTGGGCGCCACAAGCACATTAATTACATCCAGGTTCGCGCAAAGTGCGGCATGGGGCTGTATCACCACATTCCAGGTGTAATAGCCCCAGACCGTAGGGGTAATCACCGGGTTTGGAATAGTATCATTAGTAAGGAAAGTAGCAGGCGTCCATTGGTAGTGGTAATAACCGCTGCCCGGAACCGTTAAATTAACACTATCCGAATTACCGAGACAAATGGTATCCGTGATAGTAATAGTAGGCGCAGGAAAGTCAACTTCAATAGAAAAACTATGCACCATGTCGGGGCAATGTGCGTAAGACGCTGTAACTGTGTAAACAGCAGTAGCAGACGGGGTGATAAGCGGCTGCATAATATTGACATTTGACACCCCTGTGGGAGGCGTCCACAGCCAGCTAAATTCAGCGCTGCCGGTAATGCTAACCTGCACGGATGAACCGATACAAATAGCGGTATCGCCATTGTTCAATACAAAATCATTGGGGACAGTATGCACAGTAATAGACTCCGTGCTGATACAACCCGGAACCGCAGTAGGAGAAACGGAAACCACATAAGTAACATTGCCTGTAACTGATGGGTCAACAATGGGATTGGAAATAATAGCGCTGCTAAGGTCGGTAGTTGGTGACCATACATAAGTATCAGGTATAGTAGCCGGGAGGGCATAAACGTGCAATGGAACCGGTACCCCTACGCAGGTTTTAACCAAAGCAGAATCAATACTAAGCGTGGGCCGGTTATACACAGATATAGTTACATCGCGGGTTTCGGGAGTACAGCCTAATACAGCCGCTGCGCTGCCTGTTAATATATAAGTGGTAGTAACAACAGGAGTAGCTATGGGAGTTAGGCTGGTATCGTTACTGATAGAAGATGCAGGAGACCATGCGTAACTAAGGATACTGCCAAAAATTGAATCGCCAATCGCAACAATATTCACAGATTGGCCGTTGCAAATGGAAGTGTCTGGAGTAACAATACGGAAATTGAAAGAGTCCAGTATAGTGAGGCTGGCTTCTGCGTCTATGCTTACAAGGCCGGTGCAGGGATCAGGTACTAAAATTTCGAGTGTAACTACTTTAGGGACTGCGGGAGGCACTGGCAGCGGGGCTATATTAAGTATTGCGGATAAACTATCTGTAGGGATAAGGATGCTGTCGGCAATAGGAGCATAGTCGTACCCGTTAATTGCGGTACCGCTAACAGTAAACCTTACTGTAGTCACCGTGTCATGCACTTTGGGAAGCGTAAAAATAAAATTGCCCGGCGCACAACTGCGGATACAATAAGGCAAGCCGCTGGTGCCTAATGCTGTGATGGTAGCTATAGGCGTTGACGACAAACTGCCGGCCTCTATAAACACACCGGAATCATATACGAAATCTGTTGCATCGGCCACGCCTAATTTTAAATGGTAGGTATCGCAGGGGCTTACCACAGCCTTTGCTGTCAATACGGTGGTAAGGCCATCGTACATGATAAAGGAGGTGGTACTGGAGTCATTATTCACATAGTACATGCAATAAGGAGAGCCTGGCCCGGTGATAACGTTACAGGAGTCTGCAAGATACCCCCCTGTAGGTCCGCAATTCACGGCATTGATACACACTGGAATGCTGGTACCCGGAATTAACGCGATATTGGTGGGAGTTGCATAAGCCCCGCCACTGATAAAAAACCCGAATACATCATTGAACGGAGAGCAGGTATAATCGGTATATTCTTCAGACCCGAAAACATAATTGAACTTAATAGTATCGCCGTCCGGTTTGAAATTAAACTCCAGCACACAGGCATCGTTCGTCACATGGCCGGATAATGCGGTAAGGTCAACATCGCCCGGGGCGCTGTTATCTGTACTTGCAAAATTAACCGGGTACCGGGCCGGTTTAAGGCCATCGGTGATATTTACACCATTAACTGAAGCCGTTGTTACCGCAGTTCCGTTGGTCAGCACTATGCCGCTATCTAAGCCTAAAGAACTCGATACTACCGAAAATTCGCCATAAGCATTTGATGGGCAGGTGAGGGTTGCGCCAAAAACAGTGACGCCGGTACCTGTGAGTTTTGCCGCCAAAGCCGCCGCAGTAGCGCCCCCGATAACGGTAACCTGGGAAATTGCGGATATAGAGATCATACATAAAGCAGCGCAAGCACAACATGCTTTAATAAAAAGATTTTTCCGCTTTAAAGTAAAAATACGGTGCATGGCAATTTCCTCAACTTATAAGACGACAAAAAAAGTCAAAACGTTTGCTTTATGGCTAAAATAATAGTCAAAAATATGAATTTTATAGAATATTTCGCAATATTACGCAAAATAATTTTGTATTTGAAGGGAATAACAAAAAATGAGCGCTGAATTTGTACCCTTACCCTGTTTATTTTTTTTACCGGCTTGTATCTCCTCAAATTTATGCAACATATTTTGCCGCATCCTTTAATTAATATTGTATTTTTATCGCGTTATCCTCATCCTTTAAAATGGCCAAAACAACCAATAATAAGAAAACAGTTCCGCCCCCGGTAAATGACCTTACGCCGATCACCGTTGATAAAAAACGCCAGGTAAGGCTTGGCTTTGGTATTTTATTCCTTTTATTAGGGGTATTCACCTGTTTTGCAATCGTTAGTTATTACTTCACCTGGAGCGTGGACCAGGATAAACTATTTTCCAGTTACAATAAATGGTATATCCTTTTCCGCGACACTACGCCTGTTGCCAACTGGGGCGGGCGCTTAGGCATGGTGCTCTCGCACATCCTGGTGAATAAGGGCGCGGGTGTGGCATCCCTTGCAATCGGGATAGCTATCGGCGCTATCGGCGCCAACCTCATCTATGGCAAGCGGGTATTGCCCTTGCTGCGGTATATGAGGTGGTTGTCCATTTTATTATTATTGACAGCCCCTGTACTGGCCTATTTATTCCCCAATGACGCAATACTGCTGGGAGGGGCATTGGGCAAGGTGGCTATTGATTACCTCAATGGCTTCCTGGGCTATCTCGGCACAGGTATGGTGTTGCTGTCAACCATACTGTTTTTTGTGTTTGTGATATTCGCGCTTGATATACGGCCTTTTATAAACCGCATGAGGGCGCACGCCAAAAAAGTGGCCGCCTCCCTGAAACCCGAACCCGTTTTTAATACGGTTGGTGATGAAGGAGAAGAGAAAAATAAGAATGCACCTTTTCCTGTTGATAGCTCTGCTAACGCGGCTAACCAACGGGTAGAAAACGCCACACTGATAATAGACGATAAGCGCAATAATAAAGAGTACGCCATGACCATGACGGAAAAGCCCGGAGCGGAAGAAGAGGTAGCGTTATTGGAAGAGGATGAAGCATACGAAGAGGACGAAGAATTTGAAGCCTACCAGAAATTTGCGGAAGAAAGGGAGGCGGGAAACATTGCCCCGAAAATAACAGAAGAATCCGCCGACCTGGAATTTTCTTACGTGGTGAAACAAGTGGAGGAACCTGTACTAAAACATGGCGCGCATATTTCCATCGCGGATAATGAACCTTTTGCTCCCGAAGAAAGCCTGCGCAACTATAAATTCCCTACACTCGACCTGCTGGAGGACCGGGTGCAGGAAGCCATCTCGCTGAACAAGGAAGAACTGGAAAGAAATAAAGACCAGATAATAAGTACATTAAGGAGCTTCGGCATTGAAATAAAAACGATCACTGCAACGGTTGGCCCTACTGTTACCTTGTATGAAATAGTGCCGGCAGAGGGTGTGCGCATATCCAAGATCAGGAACCTGGAAGATGATATAGCGCTGAACCTTGCGGCGCTGGGCATACGCATTATAGCCCCTATACCAGGCAAGGGTACCATAGGCATAGAAGTACCCAATGCCAATAAACAAATTGTATCCATGCGGGCGCTGCTGTCGAGCGAGAAGTTTGTAAATAATAAAATGAGCCTGCCAATAGCGCTCGGTAAAAAAATTGACAACGAGAACTATATCGTTGACCTGGCCACCATGCCCCACCTGCTGATGGCGGGCGCTACCGGGCAGGGTAAATCGGTGGGTATAAATGCCATACTCGTATCGCTGCTTTATAAAAAACACCCATCGCAGTTAAAGTTTGTGATGATAGACCCTAAGAAAGTGGAGCTGTCTATTTACCGGAAAATTGAAAAACATTTCCTTGCCAAACTGCCAAATGAAAACGAACCCATCATCACCGATACAAAGAAAGCTATCTACACCCTGAAAGCGCTGTGCGATGAAATGGATAACCGCTATGAACTGCTGAAGGAAGCCGGTGCAAGGAACATTAAAGAGTACAATGAAAAAATAGTGAACAGGCGGATAAAAAATCCTGCCGAGCATAAATACCTGCCATTTATAGTATTGGTTATTGATGAGTTTGCCGACCTGATAATGACAGCCGGCAAGGAAGTGGAGATGCCTATAGCCCGCCTGGCGCAGCTTGCCCGTGCGGTGGGCATACATCTTATCATAGCCACACAGCGGCCATCGGTGAATGTGATAACAGGTACCATAAAAGCCAACTTCCCGGCGCGTATAGCCTTTAAGGTTTCGGCCAAAGTGGATTCCCGAACCATTTTAGACGCCGGTGGCGCCGAGCAACTGATAGGCAGGGGCGATATGCTGGTATCGCATGGCAGCGAACTGCTGCGCCTGCAATGCGCATTTGTGGATACGCCGGAGGTGGAAAAAATTGTTGATTTCATAGGCGACCAGCAGGGCTATGGCAGCGCACACCCGTTACCGGAGCCGGAAATGGATGAAGAAGACAGCGGCAATAAAAATGTGGACCTGAAAAACCGCGATAAACTATTTGATGATTGCGCCCGTATGGTGGTGCAGTACCAATTAGGCTCCACTTCCAACCTTCAAAGGAAACTGAATCTTGGCTATAACCGCGCAGGCCGTATTATGGATCAACTGGAAGCCGCAGGAGTAGTAGGACCCACCAACGGCAGCAAGCCGAGGGAAGTATATTTTAAAACCGAATCAGAATTGCAACAGTTTTTGGACAGTTTGCATTAACTTCGCGCCACAAAAAACAAGGTTAAATAGTTTCTCGCAAAGGCGCAGAGGCGCAAATTGTAAATAATTAAAGTGGGAAAGCGTAAATAATTAAGGCCGCAAAACCTGGAATCCGGCCTGCATATTTATCTTTTGCCACGAAATGTAAAATAATAAGCATTAAAAAATGAGAAAGGTATTATTGGTGTGTGCGTTGGTTATTGGTGTTATAAATGTTGCAACAGCCCAGAACGACCCTAAGGCAAAGGCCGTACTGGATGCGGTAAGCAAGAAAGTAAGCAGCCTGAAATCATTGAAAGCCGACTTCTCCCTCAACCTTACCGGCGGGAAGGGCGGAAAAGTGACCGATTCAAAAAAAGGATCAGTAACGCTGAAAGGACAAAAATACCATGTGCTGCTTAGCGGGAAGGAAATAATCTGTGACACCAAAACCATCTGGACCTACGATAAAGAAGCCAAAGAAGTGAATGTAAGCAATTACAACCCTGATGAACAAACCATAAACCCGGCAAAACTATTTACCAATTTTTACGATAAAGAATACAAGTACACCTACATCGGCGAGAAAAAGGTAAATGGCAAAAACTGCGACGTGATAGAACTTACACCCACCGACAACAGCAAGCAGTTCTCTAAAATAGAACTGATGGTGGACAAAGCAACATCTATGATAACCGGCGGCAACATCACCGAAAAAAATGGCAATAAATACCAATACACGGTTTCCAATTTCAAACCAAATGCTCCGGTAGAAGACGCCTTCTTCACCTGGAACCCTAAAGACCATCCGGGTGTGGAGACAGTGGATCTGAGGTAAAATAGCTATAAAACTTTCAAAGTTATCCCCGGAAATATTTGGCTTAGATTGTCTGTGAAAATAAACTCTGGGCAAACGGCAATGTTGTTTGTGATAACTACATCCGTAAAGACTTTCATGGTAGCATTTTTAAAATAACCGCCTTTTTCAGCCACGAGATACCCTAATCCGAGGGTAATTTCCTTTCCAAACATGGGCATCCCCTCATACCTCCAGCTTCCTATCGAAGCATTTATGAACCAGTTGTCTTTCACTGAAAAGCTGCCATCTGATTCCCTGTCGAAAAAGTAATAAGGCGTAGCCGATAGCCTGAAAAAAGCATAAAATTCTGCCGATCTCCTCCATTTACTATTGTATTGAATGCCAACATCGAACATAGGCGCAAAAGTATTTCGTACCAATCCCGCGCCAAGACTCGCATTCATTTGTATCCCGCTTCTTGAATGAGCAAATATTGTGGATTCATTGTCTATTAACCCTGCGTATTTAAAAAAATATGGAAACTTATCTTTGCTATATGGTTTATAAACGCAGGAGGAAGGGTATTTGAAAGGATTGCTTATCTCTTTCGCACTTCTCACGGAGGCAAGCGTATCAAAGGCATGTTGCAACACATCTTTATCTGCAATTATTTTATCAACATCAGTATAGTTGTTCAGAACAAGCATAACATTGACAACACAAGGCAACCCTATAAATTCTTTCGTCTTTATGTGCATAATGATATTTACCGTATCCTGCTCCATTTTCAGAATGGAAGTTTCCCCGTTTTTGTTTACAAAAATATCCCCAACCGGCTTGTGCTTTATAAAACGTATTTGCTTGAAGTCCTTGCTATCATCCAATACGTAATCTATACGTACATTTCCGGCATTGTTGTTATCCAACGAGTCTTTATAAAAGGCAATGTCTTGCAGAAACTGCGCCAAAACCGTATCAAGGCGGTATAATCTTTTATAGTCCTGTACACTGTCTAACTCCAATATCATTTTATCATTGTTACGGAGCCATATTACATCCTTTATATTGGCCTGGACATTATAGAAAGTGAATGTGCGTTCTGTAACAGTTGCGTTCTTCCATTGCTCAAACGTAAAGTTCAATTGGGCATAAAGCCTGCTACCCAGGCCTATTGAAAGCGCTGTAAAAAAGATCAGTTTTTTCATCTGGTTGGTATGTGTTAGTTGGAATTAATTTTTAGCTGGTATTGATGCGTATAGGTCTCTTCAGTGTTAGTTGATAAAAATGTATTGCCGGGCGGATTCAGAAAGGGAATGGCAACAACGAAGAAATCCTTTCGGGGCAAAGGTTCCAGGTTATTGATCTCATTCTCATTTTGATTAAGCTGGTTTATATGCACCACAGGCATTTTATTTATGGAAAGCCCATAATGCGGGCTTAATGTTGGAGGGGCATTATTGGCAACCGGTTCTTCATCCACTTCGTTTATATGCAGCACTTTCATAGTTTTTTTTAAGGGTGGAGCAGGAGTATTTATTACCAGATTTTGTTCCTTTTTTATTTCTTCTTCAATCGGGTGCAATGACTGTTGCATAGAAGCTATTACCGGTAGTTTATTTTCATTAATGGTTCTGGTAGCAACATTATATGCGGTATTCCGGGCTGCCCAATGTATTGTCTTTTGTGGAGTTGGCGCAACATTTTGTATATACTGGGCATTCGCCATTTCATTATTATAAACAGGCTCTTTTATTTTTTCAAACTCTTTGTTTATTGTTATTTCCAGGGGATGGCGTGGATATATCACCATAAAACAGGCGAATGCCAGCAACGATGCGGCTATGGACATTGCGTATTTTAATCTTATTTTTTGAGTCCGGCGTATATCCATGCGCGATTGCAATTTCTCCCAGGCATCGTCTTTACTGTAAACAACGCCAACTGACAGCGTATCAAGCGCGTCAATTTTTGCGTTCAGCAGCCGGTATGTATTTGTATCATTTTTCATAGTAGCAGCCGTTTTGTTTCATTACTTTCTGCAACATGGCGCGGGCTTTGTTCAAGTAAGATTTGGATGTTCTTTCCGATATACCCAGCGCGGCTGCGATCTCTTTATGGCTATAACCTTCTTTCGCAAAAAGATTGAATACGGTACGGTGGGCTACAGGCAGGTCCAAAATCATCCTGAATATCTCATTGGCGCTCATCCGGTCTATCTGTCCATCATCTATGGCAACTTCTGCTGCATGTTGTTCTTCAATTATTTTCAGGCCACCTTTTTTTCGCAAAAGCATGAGGCATTCATTCACCATTATTTTTTTCAGCCAGCCGCTGATGCTCCCCTGGCCATTGTCAATAAAACGGTCAGCGGTTTTGTAAAAATTATAAAACCCGTTAAGCATACAATCTTCCGCGTCGGGCAAATGCTTCACATACCGCAGGCAAACCACGAGCATCCCGTCAGAGTATTTGTCGAACAAAAACTTCTGCGAAACCCGGTCTTGTTTCTTGCATCCTTCTATGGCCTTTTGTTCGGTCATAAATAAAGAGAATTGGTTTGGCTACCATTAATATATGCAGATTAGCGGCAAAAGGGGCAAAGAAGGGGGATTTTTTTTGAAGGGCAATTTTTGGGTAGCAGCATTGAGCATATAGAAGTTTTTGCCTGAGCAATTTTCCCGGTTTGCAAATTGGGATTAATAAATCAAACTATTGTCCTTAAATCTTTCGACAGTCCAATTAGCAGTTACATTTTATAAAAAATGCTTTTTGTTTTTCCTCTTCCGCATCATTTTATTGAAAGTCGTTTAATAACTGTTCAATTTCTTTATTCGTAAAATAATTTTCCGTATCGGGTAAAAAGTTGCCAATCTCTTCATCAAGCATCTGAACTAAAACGTTTTTGTTTACATTTTGCAAAGCAATTTGTAAATTATCATTATCATTTTCTTCATTCGGGATTAGGTCAATTTCGTAAGCTTTAAAAACCTGCTTTTCTATATTAATGTCAGTGCCGCAGATGTTATTATCTTCAAGCAAAAGATATTTATAAACATTGTTTATACGAAGCAATGTAAGCCTGTCTAACTTGAAATAATTATTGATAGCTTTAAGAGCAATAAAGTTTTTATATATGGTAGATTGTTTGTGGATATATTCATGTGTCCATTGGAGATTAAGATTAGAATTGATAAATCCAATCAGAAAACCTATATCATAACCTTCATTCAAACGTTTTTCATTTTCCTTTTTTTTTAATGAATTGACAGCGCTACTAATTGTCTTTTTCAAATCATTTACCAATAGGGATTCGTCTATAATATCAAACACATATGCAGGGTATTTTTCCGAAGCGTTTTTTGTCCAATCCCTGAACATACAAAATGCTTTTTCTGAAAGCCAATCCATATATGCTATAGTTTTATCTCCCTTATTTCATCTTCCGAAAGGCCGGTCAGTTCAGCAATATCTGCTATTGGCATTCCTCTTTTCAGGCATTTCGTGGCGGTTTCTTTTTTCTCTTCCAGTTTCCCGGCCAAAAAATTTGTACTCATCCCACTGGCATAGTCACGCCATACCGCTTCATCACGTTCATATTCAACCATATCTTCTTTACTCAGTTTCAGCATTTCCAGGCCTTCTTTTGCCGCTTTCAACCCCTTAGCCTTAGTACCTTCCTTGACTTCTTCATACTTCAGGAAGTTTATCCACTCATCCAACGTGTTTTTAGCTACATTGTCAAAATTATTCACTTTTATAATGTAAAACTCGGGATAAATTTGAGCTATGTGTTCTGCATTGAAAATTATTTGTTCCTGAGTAGAGAGACTAAGTATATCATTCTTATATACTCCAACATATTTGGTAGTGCCGTGATAAATATAATCGGCGCCGTGTCCGAGATTAAAATAGACAATATTCACCGATATTATTTTTTTCACATCCCTGTATTCCATGCCTTTGACCATATTGTCAACTATCAACTTCGAAACGCCAAATAATATACGCATCAGGTAATCATGCGAATAATTGCTTTGCACTTCTATTATCACCAGTTCTTCTTTTGAATTCTGTACCAGCAAGTCAACCTGGTTCATCTTGTTTTCGGCGCTCTGCTTATTGCTTTCGCTTTCAAGAATGCTTTCAATCTTTATATCCTCACCCAATAGCTCGCTCAGAAATCCTTCGAGGATCCCGAAGTTGGCTTTATTGCGCAGCAGCCGTTTTATTGCCCAGTCGAACCGGATTGTATTTCTCATTCACAGGTAATTTTAAAATGCAAATATAATCAATAAGTTACACTAAACCATGTTGTTCCCCGTTAACTGATCCCATCTACAACTACGTCCTTAGCTATTTTCTTTACCAGACCCTGCAATACGCTTCCCGGGCCTACTTCGGTAAAATTGGCGGCTCCGCCTGCTACCATGCGCTGTATAGTTTGCGTCCACCTTACAGGAGATGTAAGCTGGTTTATCAGGTTTTGTTTTATCATAGCCGCATCGGTATATGGCTGCGCGTCCACATTCTGGTAAACGGGGCAGGTGGGGTTGCTGAAATTCGTATTGGCTATTGCATCTTCCAGTTCTTTCCGGGCAGGCTCCATAAGCGGGGAATGAAAAGCGCCCCCAACAGGCAATAGTAACGCCCGTTTTGCACCTGCGGCTTTAAGTTGCTCACATGCCTGCCTCACGCCTTCGTTACTGCCGCTTATTACCAACTGGCCGGGGCAGTTATAGTTGGCTGCCACAACCACTTCATTCTTAAATCCGGCGCAAATTTCTTCCACTTTCGCATCGTCCAAACCAAGCACTGCCGCCATGGTTGACGGGTTTATCTCGCAGGCGTGCTGCATTGCGGCAGCACGCTTTGCAACCAACCGCAACCCATCTTCAAAAGACAGAACCTCATTGGCGATCAGCGCGGAAAACTCACCAAGAGAATGGCCGGCAACCATATCGGGCAATAGGCCGGGCGTGGTTTGGAACAATATAACAGAATGCAGAAAAATTGCCGGTTGGGTTACATTGGTCTGCTTCAACTCTTCGTCTTTCCCTCCGAACATAATGTCTGTAATACGAAAACCCAGCAGTTCATTGGCCTGTTCAAAAAGTTCTTTTGCCGCTGTGTTCTGTTCATACAGGTTTTTACCCATTCCCGGGAACTGCGCTCCCTGGCCGGGAAATATATATGCGTGCTTCATTTTGTTGGTTTTGGTGCGCTAAAGTAAAATGGTAAAATCCAAATTGCAAATCAAATTGCAAATCACAAATTCAGTGACTTTGACTTAGGTATTTACCCTTATCCAAAACGTAATGCGGTCTGACCGCTGAAAAAGCGGTACTGACCGCATTACTACCATTTTTTATTGAGTTACTGACATTGCTCCAGAATCCAAGTTTCAATCCAAATTCCCAATCTCCAATTCCTAATTCCTAACGCCAAGCAATTCTTCCCACTCTCCGGCCCCTTCCCTTACCAATTCCGGCGCTCCCTTTGTGCAGTCTATAACTGTTGAGGATATTGTTCCGCCTGCTCCACCGTCTATAACAATGTCCACGAGGTTTCCAAACTGTTCGTATATAATTTCGGGGTCGGTAAAATATTCTATATCGCCATCCATAGGCAGTGAGGCGCTCATCAATGGGTGTCCAAGCTCCTTTACTATGCAATGGCATATTTTGTTATCAGGTATGCGGATACCAATGGTATCTTTCCTGGTTTTCAGTTGTTTTGGCACTTGCCTGCTGGCTTCAAGTATAAAGGTGTAAGGGCCGGGCAATGCAGCTTTCAGCAGCCGGAAAACGGGCGTATCCACGCTTTTTGCGTAGTCGCTAAGGTGGCTAAGGTCAGAACAAATAAAGGAGAACTGCGCCTTTTTGGTATCAATATTTTTGATGCGGGCGATCCTGGCGATAGCGTCTGCGTTAAATATATTACATCCGATACCGTAAATAGTATCGGTAGGGTATATAATAATACCCCCATCAAGCAGGCATTCCACCACCGTGCGTACGTTTCGCGGCTGCGGATTATCAGGATGGATCGGTAATAACATGGTAATTTTTTATAAAGGTATGATGTATTCATAAAAAATCCGAATGCCCGTTTACAGGCGTTTACAGAAATATAGCCATGCTTTCTTGGTTTATCGCGGATAAATCCTATTTTTGCACTCCCAAATAAGGAAGGTGCGGTAGCTCAGTCGGTAGAGCAAAGGACTGAAAATCCTTGTGTCGCCGGTTCGATCCCGGCCCACACCACCAGCCAGACAAGCCTTTCAGCGTAAAAACTGGAAGGCTTTTTTGAAAAGTATGTGAAGGCGAAAGATACTTTTGAATTTTCAGGAAAATAATATTCTTCGTCTATTTCGCATCCATTGTCCATGCCTAAAGACTCGCGACTATTTTCTAAAGACTATCTACTACCAACTATTTCAAAGTCTCCTCCAGCCAACCGAAGAACTCCCGCTGCCAGACTATGCCGTTTTGGGGGTGCAGCACCCAGTGGTTTTCGTTGGGCAGGTACAGTAGTTTGGCTTTTATATTGTGCAGCCTTGCAGCCTGGAATGCCTCCAGGCCCTGCTCTATCGGCACCCTGAAGTCCTGGCCGCCCTGTACGATCATTATAGGGGTGTTCCATTTATTCACATAGTTGCTGGGGTTGAATTTTTCGTAGCTCTGCGGCGTTGGCGACTTCCAGTACGGGCCGCCGATGTCCCAGTTGGCAAACCATATTTCTTCGGTGGTGCCATACCAGCTTTTCAGGTCAAAGAGGCCATCGTGGGCTATAAATGTTTTGAAGCGGTTGTCGTGCATACCAGCAAGCATATACACGCTGTAGCCGCCATAGCTGGCGCCAACGCAGCCTAAGCGGTCTTTGTCCACATAAGGTTCCTTGCTCACGTCGTCTATCGCCGACAGGTAATCCTGCATGGGCAGGCCACCCCAGTCCTTGCTTATTTCCTCGTTCCACTTCACGCCCCAGCCCGGCATACCCCGGCGGTTGGGGGCTACTACTATATACCCCATTGCCGCCATCAACTGGAAGTTCCAGCGGATGCTGTAGAACTGCGACAAGGCAGACTGCGGCCCGCCCTGGCAATACAGCAGCGTAGGGTATTTTTTAGCCGGGTCGAAATCGGGCGGATAGATGACCCAGGCATGAAGCGTAGAGCCGTCAACCGTGGTTAAAGAGCGCAGTTTTGTTTCGCTCATGGCTATGTTCTTATAGATGTCGTCATTCTCGTGCGATAGCTGGTACATGTCGCCGTATTTCGGCTTCACGGCATATATTTCGCTGGCATGGTTCATATCGCAGCGCGACACAATTATCTCCCCGGCAGCTTCTCCAACTATCCCGTTTATATCCCATTTTCCCTGCGTAAGGATGTTCACCGCATTGCTGCCGCCATTGTGCGCCGGCACATCAAAAAGCTGCTCTGTGCCTTCATACGGCGCTATGAAGAATATACGGCTGTCGTGGTTGCCCCATATAAATCCTTCTACGGTGCCATCCCACTTGGCGGTAAGGTTTATTTTGCTCTTGCTTTTCAGGTCCATCACCACTATGTCGTTCTTATCGGCCTCGTAGCCCTCGCGCCCCATGCTCATCCAGGCAAGGCTTCTGCCATCCTTGCTGAAAGCCGGGTTGGTGTCATAGCCATTCATGCCGTCCGTCCAGTCCTCCGTCTTGCCACCGGTCACATCGTAGTGATACAGGTCGGTATTGGTGCTTTGGGCATAGTCTTTTCCGGCCTTCTTTTTGCACACATATACCAGTCCCTTGCTGTCCGGCGACCATACCAAATCCTCTGTGCCGCCAAATGGCTTTTGCGGGCAGTCGTAAGGCTCACCTTCCATAATATCCTTTACCGTACCATCCTTGATATTTGCAACAAAAATGTGGGAGCATTTGCCATCGGCCCAGGTATCCCAATGGCGGTAGTTAAGGTCGGTATAAACCTTAGCGGTCGAGTTGGGCAGGTCGGGGTAAATATCTGTTGCCAGCACAGGGTTCATCATCACTTGCTTGGAGTAGGCAACATACTTGCCGTTTGGCGATACCCATACATTTTCTGCGTCCTGCAGGCCGTTAAAAACTTCTTTCCAGCTTGCGCCGCTGTCCATGCTTTCATAGAGTATGTTCTCGTAGTTGGCGTACCAGGCGTGTTCCAGGCGTTGCAGGTTGGTTTTGCCGGCAAGTGTTGTCCATTCCTTTTTAGCGCCATCGGCAATGTTTACCCGGTATTGGTGGGTCACACTTTTTTCCGTTTTCCAGTCCACCACCTTTGCCGAGTAGTAAACAAACCTGCCATCCCTGCTCACGCCATCGCCGCTTACGCGGTGCAGGCTCCACAGCGTTTCGGGCGTCATCTTATCCTGCGCCCTGGAAATAATGGTAAATAACAAAAATGCCGCTATGAGCGCAACTGAACTAAATCTTCTCATAAGTAGTGTTGAAGCGTCAAAAATAGTAATTAAACTTTGTTGTTACAGCAAGGTGTGGAATTAGCGGTGGTATTTCAATTTGGCTGTAGAGAGCAATATTGTGTTTTTTAAATAAAATATCCTTATGTTTACCCTTGTTCAAAATATTACTATGGCTGAATGTATAGTTTGTGGTGCTTTTACAAAATACAATGGCGGGTTATGTCTCAAATGTTATAAAGAAAAAAATGGTGGTTCGATAACAGTAGCGCAAGAGGAGCATGAGGGATTAACGGATAAAGAACATGATTACCGTTATAATATGATAAAGGGTCGAATTGCAGAAACCCTTATTCAGGAATTGTTCCTTAGTTTAGGTTATAATGTATTTCGTTATGGAATGGAAAATACTATTCCAGGTATTATGGAGCTTTTGAAAGGTGTTCGTTCTGAAGTGTCAACAATAATAAGAAGAATGCCTGACTTCGTTGTTCAAAACCCGAACACAAATGATGTTTATTTTGTTGAAGTCAAATTCAGGGCAAGTGGTGAGTTTAAATTAAAAGATTTACCGCAGAATTATCCTTATGCTAATGCATATATTATTATTGTTTCAAAGCGACACATTAAATGTGTTACAGTAACTGAACTTGCCGAAGGAAAAGAAATTACACCGGAATCAAAAAATTATCTTGGCAACAGGAATGAGTTTGCGCTTAAAAAAGATGTGATTATTGATTTCTGCAATTTTGCTGTGCAGTTTTTTGAAAGTGTTTAATCTCCTGGCCTTCCTATTAGAGGTTTTTATTTTAGTATGAAAATTGGTTTTCAATATTTTTTAGTAAATTCGTTATTCAACAAATTTTCTATTTTATGGCAAAAGACCCAGGTTACCCAAGTAAAGAAAAAGACCGAGACAGTGGAAAACAGAGGAAGAACGATCCGCCCGGACCCGGTAAAACTCCACCACCTGCACCAAAACCAAAGACCCCACCACCGCCTCCTAAAAAGAAATAATTTTTGAGCGGAAAAACCACCTACAATTGTGGGTGGTTTTTTTATACCTCCACTGGTTTCAGTCTTCAGATTGAAATCCGGCAATAAAACGCAGGACTCTGTCCGGCAAAATATATTCTATAGCTAAATTGAAAGACCAGTAGCAACTGGTGTCAGAAATGATAGTATCAGGCATTGCGAATATCTTCAGATAAATCAGAAACGGGATAATTAAAAACGGATACGCCATACTTTCCAAGCAACTCAATAAAAGAGCGTTTAGTAAGGCCGACGAGGTCTGCGGCTTGCCCCAGTGAAAGTTTACCATCTTCATACAGCTTTGCCGCAAGAGACATGGATATATCCCGGTCATCCATATCCAGCGTTTCCGGCAATTGAAGTGTTACTATTCTCATAATGCAAATTTACCGATAAATATTTTTGAATAGAAAATAAGTTTTTTAAAAACTTCTCACTGGTTTCAGTCATCAGATTGAAATCCGGCAATAAAACGAAGGACTCCGTCGGCAAAAAATATTCCACTATAGCCTGTAGGCCTGTTATTAATATTTTCATTTTTTCAGGTTTGATTGTTATCACTTTAGTTTTCTCTTCCTAGTTTTTTCAGCTCATGTATGTGGGCTGAATATGCTGCTCTGAAGGTGCGAAATTCATTATATTTATACCCCATGGAAAGTACCTTGATCTTTAATTTTTCAGTTAAGCCGGCGTAATGCACATGACAGATATTGCTGAATAAATGATGGGTTATATGGTAATTGGCCCCTCCGAATAACCAATTAATGGCAGGTGTATCTGTAGCATAATCGCAGGAAGTCTTTATAATATTTATTTGCCAGCTTTCATTAATAATATCGTCTGTAACGTCAGGGTAATTTGTATTTTCAAAATGGTGCAACAATTGAAAAACCAATGCAAGTACAAGTCCAATTATTAATTGGCCGGCAAAATAGAAGGATAGAAACAGGGCTGGTGAATAATGCCCGAAATATATGGGCAGGAACAGGTAAAATACCCAATATAGAATTTTAAAGGTAAAGAGCCGGACTATATCCCATATAGAAACATTGTAGGCGCCTGAACGATAATGCTTTAATAGTTTAAAATCCTTTATCAGTATAAAATTGAGTATGGATAAAGAATAGAAAAAGAAACAATAGATAAATTGATATTTGTGAAACCATAACCACTTATCTTTTGCACTCAACCTGATAATTCCCCCTCCGTTTACATTATTATCTTCGCCAAGCACATTTACATATGCGTGGTGCTTTTTGTTGTGGAGAATTTTCCAGGCAACAGAGCTAAAGCCAATTATCTCAAATGTGTAAGATAATATTTTATTATATTTTTTATTAGCAAAAAGGCTGTTATGGTTTGCGTCATGAGCAATATTAGTACCGATCATCAGGTGTATAAAAAGATGGAGCAATAGTATAATAAAAAGTAAACCCGGTTGCTCCGATAGCCATCGGGGGAAAAGAAAGAATGATAAATAGGTGATAGACCACAACCCTAACCAGAAGAATATTTTGAACCTCATTTCATTATTTGCAAACCGGCTGATGTTCTTTTCCCGGAAATACGCTGTGACTACTTCATTGATGGCGTTTTTGAAGATTTTATCTTCGGTTTGATTTTGGGCTTTGAATTTGATGCTTTGCATGTTAAATGTTTTTGAAAATGATCAATGTTGTCGTTTTTAAAAATGTCCCTTAAAGGGGGCATCCGTGGAGGATTACATTTCCTGTTCCGATTATTACAGTTCTATATATGGGTTGCCTGTTTTTAAATCACGATCATACCCGATCCTCCAAAAAAGGGGGTAAGCCTGGCGGATATTGTTTTTTTTCGAGCTTTTCATATACCGATGAGAATGCAGCAAGCGTTTCATCTATATCCTCATCTGTATGTATTGCGGTAGGTATTAACCGGAACATGATCTGTCCTTTTGGTATTACAGGATATATTACCGCAGAACAGAAGATATTTAAACGCTCCCGCATATCGCAAAGAAGGTGGATAGCATCATAATTATTACCTTTGATGAATACGGGTGTTACGGGTGTATTGGTGGCTCCCAGGTCAAACCCTCTCTTCCTGAAACCATCCTGTAGCCTGCGTACATTGTGCCATAGTTTTTCTCTCAGTTCCGGTTTGCTCCGGAGTAGTTCCAGCCGTTTGAGGTTTCCAGCCACAAAGACGACCGGCAAGGTTTTTGCGTATATCTGGGAGCGCATGTTATTGCGCAGGAACGTAAGTATCTTTTTATCCCCGGCAAGGAAACCACCTATACTTGCCATAGATTTGGCAAAAGTAGAGAAGTAGATATCTATATCGCCTGTGCAATTCTGCTCCTCTCCTGTACCTGCCCCGGTTTTGCCCATAGTGCCGAACCCATGAGCATCATCTACAAAAAGGCGAAAGTCATATTTCTCCTTTAATACCGCTATCTCCCTGATCTTGCCCTGGTTGCCGCTCATTCCGAATACACCTTCCGTAATTACCAATATGCCGCCTCCTGTTTTCTTTACCAATCCGGTAGCGCGTGCCAGTTGCTTATCGCAATCCGTTATATCATTATGCTTGTACACATAGCGGTGGCTGGGTATTAGCCGTAGCCCGTCTATAATACACGCGTGAGATTCAGCATCGTAAACAACTACATCATGGCGCCCACATAATGTATCAATTGCAGATACCATACCCTGGTAGCCATAGTTGAACAGCATTGCATCTTCCTTGCCCGTAAAATCAGCAAGTTCACGCTCCAGTAGCTCGTGAAAGTCAGAGTTGCCGCTCATCATTCGCGCCCCCATAGGCGATGCCAGCCCGAATTTTTCTACTGCGTCAGTATCAGCTTTGCGGACTTCAGGATGGTTTGCAAGTCCGAGATAATTGTTCAGGCTCCAAACTATTTTTTCTTCCCCGCGAAATCTCATCCTGTTACTTATATCGCCTTCCAGCTTTGGGAATGCGATATACCCCGGGGCTTTTTCCGACCAATAGCCTAATGGCCCTAATTTGTTCTGAAATTTTTTGAAAATGTCCATGTTGTTTTTAGTTTAAGTATATTATTGTGAAAAATATTTTGAAACGTTTCTTGTTGAATGCTGTAACGGGATTTAGATTTTTTATTTTTATTTTAGTGTGAACTGGTTGTTTAAATATTGCTGATTTCGGGTTTCAGTTTAAAAATCAACGGGGCGTTCTTGTGTTTATAGGAGTGCGATAGTCCGAAGGTGTCCCACACCTTGAAAGTGTGGGACGCCTAAAAACAAAATAGCTTTATCCCACCCGATAGAAACCTCCACCTTTCAAAAATTATACGCTAATCCCACCTGGTTTTTCCGGGGTGTTATTATACTCCATCGCGATCCCCTGTTCGTATGAACATCATGTATAATGCCGCCAATTAATAAACCTGTACCCACAGCAAATAAACCTACTCCTGCCCCTGAAAGACTGCCGCCGCTGGAACTTCCCGACCCTGATAACCCATCATCTATTTGTTCCCCTATCCCAACCCAGAAAATAGTAAATCCTACACTCATAAATACAGCGCCCGTAATTGTTGCCGCGCAAATACTTGGTTTTCGATTGTTACCGAAAGAATATGTTGATGAAAATGTCTGCTGCACCGGCCTTAAATTATCTGAAGCCATTGCCAGGGTCTGGCCGGAAACAAAGGAATGTTGCAACAGAACTGCTACGAGCAATAAAATGATCTTGTTTTTCATGTTTTTTGTTTTTGGAGTGATCTGATTGTTTAAATTTTCTACACAAAAATCCCCTATTGCGAAGCCCGTTCCTAATTGATATTTGGGGCGGTAAAATCAGTTGTTGCGCGAAATAATAATTACTCTTTCTGATTAAGATTAATGCCTTATATCCCGCAAATTTTTTAAGCCGGGTCAGGATGATAAGTAAAAAATACTAAAACGTGTATGCAGTATTATTGGTTCTTACTAAAGATTCTGTAGTTTAGTTATACCGATCAGACATTAGAATCCGGCACGGGAAATTTCACGCAGAGTGTGCTAAGATGCGGTCTTAGCGGCTGGTTTTAAGGACTGGGGGTATTTAATCATTTCTCAGAACAATACCACATTATAATGTCCTACTTACCCAGGTATAATCTTCCGTTAATTGACGCGACGGTTGCTTCGTTGAGCAAATACCTGGAAACATTTGTAAAACATAATAAAATAGCAGCAGTTGTTATTATCGGCGACTGAACAGCAATATTTAGAAAAAGAGCTTGTGCAATTCTGTCAATCATAAGTTTCAAGTACATAGCATATCGTGTTTTCTAAAATACATTTTTTATTTTAGTAATAGTGTAGTCAAAAGCGCTATGATTTTTATTGAGCACCATGTATAACAGAACCACATAGCCATCGGTGGTTGTACAAATGCCAATGGGCTGCGAGCCATAATAAGGTTGCAAGGGATAAATAGTATAACCGTACAGGTCAGGGTTTACGTGTACCATTTCGGTATAGGACGTAATATATAAACTACTGTTCGGGGGAAGTGTGAAATTGCTCACTAAAAGATCAAACCCGGTTTGTAACGGGGTAAATAGAATCTTATAACTACCGCCAAAGTTATTGATGCCGCTGATGGGAATGGTTAGCGAATCCTTTATGGAAAGGTCAGCATTGAGCGTGTAAACAACCATTGTATTGTACGAGTTGTTGCCGCTATTATAATTTCCGGTACCTAAAAGATAATTTGCGCCCTGGTTATTAAAAATATAGGAAACTGATTTTCCGTAGCCAAGTGAATAAGGTAAAATTTGAGTAATAAAGCCGTTTAAATCTGAATTGAATAAAATACTGGAACCGCTGGTATCATGGCACAGGAATGTGTAAGTCTGGTCTGCATTTTCTTCACAACAGGTAATAGGGTAAAAGCCACCTGGAGTAGTTACTTGTTTATAATCAACGGTGCCTTCATTATCTGTTTTGAAATAAAAAGATTTACTTACTGCATTAGGGACGCTATCAACAAGTGTTTGGATCTGATAGCTGCCATAGGCCATACATCCTCCATCTAATGTGGGCAATATGGCTAAATTACTTACACGGGTTACTACTTGGGAATCAATATAACTTACCAGTGTAGTCTTTACACCATTATTATCCATTTTATTTACGACAATGAAATTTGCGCTATCCTGCACGCTGAGTATTTCGTTACCGGGCGTTAAGCAAAAGTCGGTGGGCACAAAGTTTTGAAAAACACGGTTCCATACCACATTCCCGTTTTTGTCGTAACGAATAAATACGGAAGCGCCATTGCCGGTGAAATGATCCAAGATGATTCCGCCATCATTGGTAGCTCTTATATTACTGCCCCCCTGGCTGCCTGCAGTATCGCTGATCACCTTCATCCATTGGATGTTGTTGACAGAAGTTGTTACTGTTTTTTTGCAGGCATCCAGGCCGAAAAGAGCCAACGCTGATAAGCCCATTCCGGTTACACCAATTAAAGAGGAATAATAAACAAAATATTTTTTCATTTTCTATAATTTAACGAGGTTAATTTTCATGCTTTTTAATAGTTAAAAAGCCCGAACAGCACGCACGTAGAGTGTGTTGTCCTTGGCGTAGTCGGCCTGGCCGCCAGTGATGAAGCCCTCGATCCATGCGCCGCTGCTACTGAACTCACTCGAACTCCAATAGTGGTCGCCGGAAAAACCACCTATTGCTGCCTGATTAATGTAAAGTAGGTTTAATTCATCCTGGCTGGGCAGATACCAATCAGTAAAGCCATCAATGGTAAGTGTATCGCATAAATAGGCAGCATAACTGCCAACTCCCTGAGCTTTTACGATGGAATCAGTATTTGATTTGCCGTTACCTATGGCTGTCCCGGTAGCGCCTGTTGTTATATTACTACCATTATACCATTGAAGACCTGTACTCTGGTCGCCGGGGGCTGCTATTAATCCATGTGGGACTGTTGGGTCATAACCAGGGTCGCCGGGTTGCAGTATGTAGGCAACTTTACCCCCGCCATAATTCGCGCCTATGGGCAGTAATATCAGGATTGTTTGCTCATTACCATAAGCAGTGCCAACGCTGTTTGTGGCATATGCGCGCATATAGTAATTAGTAAAGACCTTCAACCCGGTAATGGCGCTGGTATAGCTACCGGTATCTGCGCCATCAATGGTTTTGGTTAACGCCACTGTAGGGTTGGCGCTGGTGCTCCAGCAAACGCCCCTGGCAGTAACAGTGCTACCCCCGGAATAACTAATCTCCGTAACGCATGTGGCAGTGGAATCATTAATAATGCTTAAACCGGAAGTGCTGAGGGAAGGTAGGTACACTGATGAAGCGGCAAATGTTACTTCATTACCATAAGCAGTGCCTGCGCTATTAGTGGCATATGCCCGCAAATAATAAGTGACGCCTTCGCTCAACCCGGTAATATTACTGGTATAGCTGCCGGTGCCGGTGCCATCTGTGGTTTTGGTAGTTAGCCCCACTGTAGGGTTAGCGCTGGTACTCCAGCATACGCCCCTGGCAGTAATTGTAGCTCCTCCGTCACTGCTGATCTCACCGCCGCATACTGCCGATGAGTCAGTAATACTGCTTAATCCGGCAGTGCTGACAGTTGCAAGTGAACTCTTTTTTTTACTACAACCGGTAAATGCTGCCAGTCCCGTCAATACCAAAAAGGCAAGAGTTAAGGATTTGAATTTGATGCTTTGCATTTTAAATGGTTTTGAAAATGATCAATGTTGTTTTTAAAAATGTCTTTAAGGGGCCACCACGGAAAAAGATCCGTTGGTGACTTTAGCAGAATCTGCGCATGTAAAACTGAATGTACCGACGATATATGGCGTGGTTGCTGTAATGGTAACCGTACCGTAAATTGCTGAATAAGCGACTGATCCAGATGGGGTAGAATCAAGTGAGCAAATATTAACAGGGGTGCCAGTGCCTGGTATGATGTAGGTACCTGCACCTTTATAAGAGTTGATAAGCAAAGTAATTTGTGGCCAACCAATGGAAAAGCTGGATGTATCGAAGCCGGTAATCACCATTTGTGAGCCACTTATATTAGCACCTAAGGAAGAGGTGTCTGCAAATGGCGCTCCGTTTATGGAAGCTTTCATAAAACCGGGTACCATAGAGGGTGTGGGATTGAGATTCCAATTACTATTAAGGCTATCACTACTTTTAGTGCAGCCGGAGAATATAGCCAATCCTATGATAGCGATGACGGTAACGGGATTTAGATTTTTGTTCATTTTTATTGTTTTTTTAGTGAACTGATTGTTTTTGTATAATGAGACACGAATGCGCCCCGCCGCCGCGGGGCATATACTGCGCATTAATAATGGTTTCTTTGATAATAGTTGCTTCTATAATAGTTGCTTCCGCTATTGTCATCCTTTCTGCCCCTGATTTTTCCAAACATCATGCTTGCTTCCACGCCTATAACGTTGCTTACGGAATTGATATTTACATAAGGGCCAATTGAAAAACCAAACCATCTGCTCAAAGGAAACTCAATTGTGGGGTCCAAAACAAAGCCAATTACATTCTCGTTCATCGTTGAACTATAGTATCCGCCTCCATATGAAATTGCATTGTCTGTAGGAATAATAAATGCATCGGACGCAATGCCTCCTTTTACTGTAAATCTTATGGATGGTATATTTAAAAAAAAGACTTTGCCATAGGATAGCCCCACCATAGTCAGACTTGCTTGGGTACCGGGTGGCGGACCAAAAATATATAAATCCTGATCTTGCATGTTATAAAGGCTTAATGAAAAAATATTGTTTTTCCAAATAATAACATTCAACGTCATTTGGAATAAGCCATTGGCATATGCGTTTGAAGAGCCAGCAGATCCTCCCGCTCCTACTTCCCCGTAGATGTATGGTTCATTAGATCCTGCCCAATATTGGGCAGATGCTTTAATACTGTACAGGATAATAAGCGAAGTAATTAAAAATGATCTCATAACTGTTATTTTTAGTGTGTTTTAAAAAACTGATCGTTTGCCGGAGTGCATTAGTAAACGGTGTTATAATTCTTAGTCAATCTGAGCTGTGAAGGTGCCGCCGGTTACCTTGTCCGAATCTAAAGCAGTAAAGCTGAACGTGCCGATAATGGTTGACGATACAGAAGTTATAGTAACAGCGCCGTAAGCGGATGAAGCTCCTACTAAAGTTCCCGATGAATCAATGGTAATAAAATTAACCCCTGAAGCGCCGGGGATAGCATAGGTTCCAACGCCTGTATAATTAAATATGCCAATGTTGATATTCGCATAGGACGTACCAGTGGAGTTGTTACTGCCATTAACAGTTAATGTACCGCCTGGGGTTGTAGCTATACAATTGGTTGCATTAAACGCAGCGCCGTTGATTGTGGCTTTCATGGAAGAACTGGGATTGGCGGCGCTGATTTTTATGCAACCGGAAAATGCAGCGAAACCTATGAGTGCTATGGCTGTGCCTGTAAAAATTTTCTTCATAAATTTTGTTTTTTAGAACGTAAATAAAAATGCCTGGTTAGTAAACTTTATTCTTCAAAAATTCTATCTTCAACACCCCCCTTGGATTCAACAGCCCTAAGCCCTGAGCAAATTCATCAGCTTATTTTTGATCGGGAGCCATTTTAATTCCCACGGATATCCCAATTGTAACGTGACAATGGTTATACCTTGGTTGTCTGGCATGGGATAAGCAAAGATTTCACCGCCAATGTAAAAGATGGATGAAATAAACTTGCCGTTTGGCCTGTAGCTAATAATTGCATGGCCGCGGTATCCGTAATTCAGATAACTGATGTTTGTCTCGCTGAATGTGGCAATGGCAGATATATGTGTCGGCACATCTGAAATGTTTTGTCCCATATAATTAGCCTGGCAGACAGCGGTGGAGGGAACATTGAGCGCTATTGCTATCAGTGATATGAGCAACATCATGTTTGCGGGTATTATTCTTTTCGTTTTCATTTTCATTTATTTTACACAAAGGTTGTATGAAGCAAACGCCTGCCCTAATTGATATTTGGGGCGGAAAACGATACAGTTGCAAAAAGTGACAATTGCATTTACCGCTAAAGTTGATAACGTCATTTAACGCAAATTTTTTTAACCGGATTGGGGTAATAAGTAAAAAATGCCATAACTTGTTCCCGTAATTATTGATTTTTACTAAAATTTACTGGTATGGAACCGGCAAACCTGCAGCAGCATTTTTTCAGGCATATCAAATCTATACTGCCGGGGCATTTATCCCTGGCAGATGAGGTTGCTGAACTGCTCGGCATCAGCAACGACAGCGCCTATCGCAGAATACGGGGAGAAAAACCAATAACCATCGAAGAAATACAGAAGTTGTGCGCACATTTTCATATTTCGTTTGACCAATTGATCAACGCTAATTCAGACAGTACCGTATTCTTTGGTAAAAACCTTGATGGTGATAATTTTGACTGCGAAAAATACCTGGATTATTTGCTTGGTAATTTGAAATTGATAGCCAACGCCAAAGAAAAAATGTTTTACTACGAGGCAAAGGATATGCCGTTGTTTTATTATTTTCTGCATGATGAGTTAGCGGCATTCAAATTGTTTTTCTGGATAAAGACAGTTTTATTGTGCAAGGGGTATAGCAAAATGCAATTTGAAGACCAGGAACTTTCCGGGTTGATTCATAAGAAAGGAATTGAAATTATCAGAGCGTATAACAAGATACCATCCTCTGAGATATGGAGTGTTGACACACTTAAAGCTACTGTCCGGCAGATTGATTATTACAGTTATACAGGGGTGATCAGAAAAAAAGAAACCATCGAATTATTATATGCACAATTGGAGCAAACTATAGAACATTTAAGAGAACAGGCTGAATATGGCGAGAAGTTCACAACCGGCCAAAAACCATTGGGCAATGAAAATTATCATTTTTATTACAACGAATGGTTTCTCGGCAACAACACAGTATTAGTGGAAGCTGACGGTGTACAGACTGTTTATGTTAATCACTCTGTAATGAACCAGTTAATAACCCATGATAGCGAATTTTGCTCCTTTACTAAAAAGTCACTCCATAACATAATGAAGAAATCATTGTTGATCAGCTCGGTGGGTGAAAAGGAAAGGAACCGGTTTTTTAATAAATTGCTTCTTGAAATCCGACATTCAAAGAATGAAGTTTTGAAGGGGTGAAATTATACCGTTATCATTTCGTTATTGCCCGGCGCGAGTATCACCAGTCTCGCGAAGGGCGAAGACTCGCCTTTGGACGTTAAACTATAGTTTCAACTCTTGATTTAACAACGTACCAAATTTCGGCATGTCATGATTCGTAATTCGGCAAGCTCACTATGACAGTGGCTGGCTCACCAGGACAGAATTTCTATTTGGCAAACATCTGTTTAGTTACGAATAATTTTCCGGGTTGCCGTCTCCGAAAAGGTTGTTGTTTTCCGCTACAGCGCGTTCCACATACTTCATTACGGCGGCGTCAAATTCTGCGCCTTTATCAAACAATACCTGCACGGTTATGGGCAGTACGGCAATGGTTATATTCCACTCCTTCAGCTTATCAAAATGCAGGTGCAGGCGGGCGGCGTCTTTCTCGGTGGTGAGTATTATTTTGTCTGGGGTGTTCCAGTTTTCGTAAGCGGCTTTCATTTCTTCCAGGTCGCTGCTTACAAAGTAGTGGTGGTCGGCGTATGTGAGGGTATGCACATCTGCCGCAACGCTTTTAAGGTAGGCCAGCAGCGGCTCCGGGCGTGCAATACCACAGACCAGGATAATATTTTTGCCGGTGAGCGCCACTTCTTCTTTTGTGATGAAAGCAAAAGGTTTATCGTATTGTATGCCTGTGAAAAATAGCTGCTGTTGGGATAAGGGGGCTATTTTTCCCTTCATGCTTTTTGCCTGCATTTCAGTTAAACCGGGCGGGCATTTGGAAACGATAATTATATTCGCGCGTTTGTATGCGCCTCTGCCCTCGCGCAGGCTGCCGAAGGGCAGTATGAAGTCTTTGAAGAACGGCCTTGCGTAGTCGGTGATAAGAATGGTAAGCCCTGCTTTTACGGAGCGGTGCTGGTAGGCGTCGTCCAGTATTATCACGTCCACATCGGGGCGGCGTTGCAGCAGGGCCGGTATGCCTATCATTCTTTCTTCGGCTACACTCACCACCAGGTCGGGATACTTCATGTGGTATTGCATGGGTTCATCGCCTATGCGCAGCGCGTTGCTGTTTTCGTCTGCCACCAGGAAACCCTGTGTGTGGCGTTTATAGCCCCTGCTCATAGTGGCAGCCTGGTATTGGTATTCCAGCAGGCGCACGAGGTATTCTACATGGGGGGTTTTGCCGGTGCCACCCGTTGACAGATTACCAACCGCTATGACCGGTACGCTGAACTCTATTGAAGAAAAAAATTTAGCGTCATACAACCGGTTGCGCAGCCATACCACCGCGCCATAGATTAGCGCAACCGGGTAAAGGAATATCCGCACTATTGAAAAGATATAATAGAGTAAGTTTTTGTTGTCCATTGAAATGCAAAGAAAGGTTTTTTTAGTCGTAAGTCGTAAGTCATAAGTCGTAAGTCAGGGAGTAAAAAGGTGTTAAAGTAGATAGTAGTTAGTCATTAGTAGATAGTCGGGAGTAGAAATATAAAAGTAGATAGTAGTTAGTCGTTAGTAGATAGTCGGGAGTAGAAATATAAAAGTAGATAGTAGTTAGTCGTTAGTAGATAGTCGGGAGTAGAAATATAAAAGTAAATTGTAGTTAGTTGTGAGTAGATAGTCGGGGAGTAAGAAACAATCCAAATTACTAATTCCCAATTCCAATTTAAAGAAACAATCCAAATTCCCAATTCCGAATTACAAATTCCGAAAGAACCCTAAATTGCACCTATGAACTGGATACAACACCCTGTGATACTGGCGGGAGAAAAAGTGAAATTGATACCGCTGGAAAATGCACACTTTGATGAACTGGTGCAAGTGGCGGCAAATGAAAAAATATGGGAGCATATCTCCATCAATGGCGCTGACAAAGACCGGATGCTGCAACACCTGAAAAGCGCGGTATTAAAGCGCGCCACCGGTGAGCAATACCCGTTTACCGTTATTGACAGAACGAAGAATAAGATAATAGGCAGCACGCTGTTCCACAACATATTCCCGGAGCACAGAAAGTTAGAAATCGGCTGGACCTGGTACGACCCGGCCTACTGGCGTACCGGCTACAACAGGGAATGCAAATTGCTGTTGCTGACTTACTGTTTTGAAACGCTGAAAACAGTGCGTGTGCAGCTACAGACCGATGAAAAGAACGAAAGGAGCCGCACCGCGATCCTGGGCATCGGCGGCGTATTTGAAGGGATATTGAGAAAGGAAAGATTGCGGGCAAACGGCGCTTTCCGCAATACCGCCATGTACAGCATTATTGACGACGAATGGCCGGAGGTGAAGAAGAGATTGATGTTGGCACGTTAGCAAATCACTCAAAGCTGTTCACCGCATCTTTTAACAATGGCTGCTTTGTATCTTTCTCGGAAATGATGGCGTCATTTAAGTTTATTTTCCAGTCTATTGCCAGTTCGGGGTCGGCATAAAACATGCCGCCTTCGGAGGCTTTATTATAAAAATTGTCGCACTTGTAGAATACTTCCGATGTGTCGGTGAGCACTGCGTAGCCATGGGCAAAGCCATGAGGTATGAGCAGTTGCAGCTTGTTTCCGGCAGACAGTTCTATGCCAAACCACTGCTTGTAGGTCTTGCTGGTTTTACGGATGTCCACAGCCACATCCCAGATAGCGCCTTCCAGCACGCGGATCAGCTTGGATTGCGGCACGGGAAGGTTCTGGTAATGCAGGCCGCGCAGCACATTCTTTACAGAGCGCGCCTGGTTGTCCTGCACAAATGCGGTGTTATAGCCTGTGCTGGTTTCGAGCGTGTTTTTATTATAGCTTTCAAAGAAATAGCCCCGGTCATCTTTATGCACTTTTGGTTCCAATACCAATAACCCTTCAATAGGCGTGGTGATAATGTTCATGTTTGTGTGTGGTTTATCCGACAATTTCAAGTACGTTGGTGGTAATATACAACAATTCTTCTTCAGTGAGTTCGGTATGTATGGGCAGGGAGATCACGCAGTCCTGCAGCATATCGGTAACCGGCAGGTGCAGGTTTGCGGTGCCATATTCTTTGAGCATATTTTGTTTATGGCTTGGCACAGGGTAATAGATCATGGAGGGTATTTTCCTTTCCGCAAGTTTTTGTTGCAGCGTATCGCGGTCGGCATCCCTCAATTGCAAGGTGTATTGGTGGAACACATGCGTGGTATAAGGCGCGCGGTATGGCGTTATGATCTTAGGGTTGTTTTTAAAGGCATTGTCATAATAATCAGCGGCTGCCCTGCGGGACTTGCAGTACCTGTCTAAGCGCCGGAGTTTTATGCGCAATATTGCGGCCTGTATGCTGTCGAGGCGGCTGTTGCAGCCCACCATTTCGTGGTAGTACCTTGTTTTTTGCCCGTGGTTGGCAACCATTTTCATTGTTTCGGCAAGTGCGCTGTCGTTGGTGAAGATCGCGCCGCCATCGCCATAGCCACCCAGGTTTTTGGAGGGGAAAAAGGACGTGCAGCCCACCAGCCCCATGGAGCCTGTTTTTTTAGTAGTCCCGTCCGAAAAAGTATAATCGCCGCCAATGGCCTGCGCATTGTCTTCTATCAGCGGTATGTTATGCTCATTTGCCAGCGCCATAAGCGGTTCCATATCCACGCACTGGCCGTAAAGGTGTACAGGTATTATGGCCTTTGTTTTCTGGGTTATTGCTTTTCTTACACTTTCTATATTCATAGTGAAGGTATCCGCGTCCACATCCACAAATATGGGTGTAAGGCGCAGGAGGGCAACAACTTCCACGGTGGCTATATAGGTGAAGGAGGGGGTTATTACTTCATCGCCGGGTTGCAGGCCAAGCGCCATAAGGGCTATTTGCAGGGCGTCTGTGCCGTTGGCGCAGGGTATTACATGCTTTACACCGACATACTCTGCCAGTTCGGTGGCGAAATGGTGTACATCAGGCCCGTTGATAAAAGCGGTGCTTTCAATAACGTTTATTACAGCGGCGTCTATTTCGGTTTTTATTTCCAGGTATTGACGTTTCAGGTCAACCATCTGCAGGTTGTGCATAGTCTTTTTTTAGTGGCTGCAAACCTACGATTTTTTAGGGGGAATTGGGAATTGGAATTTACATATAGCGATGGGCTGCACCCATCGCTGACCTATTTTACCCCTTCGGGGCAATGACATTAAATCTAAAAATAATTGCCACTTGCGCGGCCTGTTGTTCTATTCCTGGGATTCTGAATTATTGGTTCTTATATCCATAATTGGCTTCACCCATCGCTGACATATTTTACCCGTTCGGGGCAATGACATTAAATCTAAAAATAATTGCCACTTGTTCCATTACTAGGATACTGAATTAATGGCTCTTATTTCCACAGTTGCCGGAAGGCTGCATGGATAGCTAAGCCCCGGTGGTTGAGGCGCAGGCTTTTGGGAATTGGCCTGGAGGAATACGTCTAAAGGTACTACCTGGTTAGCGTTCAGCAATTCAATATTCACCATCAGCAGAATTGAGTTTGCTTTATTTATATCGGCAATACTAAGTGGTTTTTTATTGATTGCAAACGAACCAGAAAAAGGTGTTTTACCATCCACAGAAAGAAACTTTATCAACCCGATCACTTTGCCCTTCCTGTATGAGTCGGTATTTACAAATACAATCCTCTTTGCATATTTTGCATTAAACTCTACCACAGCCATGTCTGCACGTAAATTCTTCTCATCAAATTCCTGCGGTTGCATCCCTTTCGTTATTTAAAAGTGAAAATCATACCGCAAACCTATTCATAGCATTCTTGCTGGCGTTGCAAATGTTGTGAATACAATAGTTGATGTTGTGAAATTGATTTTTTGTTATAGCTATTTATAGCTATTCGCCGGGGCTGACTCTGGGTTCTTCGTTGGCTAATTTTTTATGGTGCATCTTGTGTTCCATACGGAAGGTAACGCCAATGCTGCCATAGCTGTAGCCGGTAAAGCCAGCTTCAGCCATGATCCCGAATGTATGAGTGAAGTAATAGCGTACCCCACCAACAGCCATAGCATCTACTATAGGGTCGTGAAAAGTATAGTAAAAATTGGCGTCATCGTGGCGGATGCCAATGCCTAAGCCTGCATACACATCCAATTTAGGCACAGGTATCAGTTTATTGAAATGGTAGAGAATGAACGCACCCCCACCTGCCCCTGTGGTCTTTTCATTAGTGCCATCCTGGCTCCAGTTTTTAGTGGCTACCTGGCCGAATACGGCTATGCCCATTTCATCGCGTACCGCCATTTCGGCGCGCAGCATTATAGGGCCGAATCCCATGCTGTTGTTGTTGTATAAAGTAGTGCCGGAATAATCGCCGTTGAATAAGAGATTGGGAGCGCCATAGGTAAGCGACAGCAGCATAGTTCCTTTATCATAGCTGCCGCTATTGCGCGATTCATAGGTTTTACAATAAAAAATTCTTGCGGCCTTTTGCGGCGCATTCATTTCCGTTGTGTCTTCATCCTGCGCAAGCAGATGTGAGCAGATGAAAAAGGTAGCAGTTAAAAGGAATAATTTTTTCATAATAAAAAAATTTTCAACAAAATTAGGGATATAACCCGTAAAACAAAGCATATTAAGTTCTGACAAATAGGTATAAACAAAATAATGCCATTACTTTCGTTGTGTATAAAATCCCGAAGGGATGATATTATTATAGAAAATAGGTACAAAATAGGTAAAACCCCGAAGTGGGTGACATTATTTTGTCATCGTTCCTAAGTTAATGACCTTTACTTGTTCACAATAATAAACAAATGGAAAAACTACTCTTCCTTTTCCTGCTCATAACCCCTCAATGTTTTTGCCAGCAACCGGTATGGAAAAACATAGACACGAGGACCAACGCCACTTTCAGAAGTCTTTCGGTGGTGGATGACAGCGTGGCATGGGTGGGCGGCACAAACGGCTGGATAGGCAGAAGCACGAATGGTGGTAATGACTGGGCAATGAAGCAGGTGAAGGGTTTTGAGAAATGCGATTTCCGCTCGCTGTATGCCATTGACGCTAAGAATGCGGTTATTGCCAATGCCGGGTCGCCGGCATATATTTTGCGTACAAAGGATGGCGGGCTTAACTGGCAGGTGGTTTATAAAAATGACGACACAGCCGCATTCTTCGATGGTATAGATTTCTGGAACTACACGGAGGGTATCATATACGGAGACCCCCTGAAAGGACGCATGATGGTACTACGCACCACTGATGGCGGGCTTAACTGGCTGGAGATGCCCGAACAATACAGGCCGGCGTTGGAAAAAGGTGAGGCTTCCTTTGCAGCAAGTGGAACCAGCATAAGGTGCAGGGGAAAATCAAATGTGGTAATTGCCACAGGCGGCGCTGTTTCCAGGCTGTTTATTTCTACAGACAGGGGGAAAGAATGGAAAATTATAAAAACGCCCATTATACAGGGCGAGAATAGTACCGGCATATTTTCTGTGGCGTTCATTGACGAAAATAACGGCATCATTGTTGGCGGTGACTATAAAAAAGACACCCTGGCCAAAGACCATGTTTTTTACACAAAAGACGGCGGTAAGACCTGGCAAAAGCCTGTGAAAGCCACAAGGGGCTACCGTGAATGCGTAACGTACATAGACCCGAAAACAGCAATTGCCACCGGCCCCACCGGAACAGATATTTCTTACGATGGCGGCATAAACTGGAACCCATTGCAGGACGAGAAAAAGATGCACGTAATAAGAAAAAGCAGGAAAGGAAACCTGGTTATTTTAGCAGGTAGTGGAGGGAAGATAGCGCTGCTGGGATTGAAGTAATAAAAGGCGCTATTGCCTGCGCTCTAACTACTAAGGGCATAAAAATATTTGCTGAAAAGAAGCTGAAAAGTTCAGCAAAGGGATTAAAGTTCGTCTTTGCGAGCCGCAAAAGTTGATTTTGATGAGCATTTGATATGTGGTTGAGGCGGCGAAGCAACCTCACGAAATGCAAAATATGGATTCCCGTGAGGTTGCTTCGCCGTTCACCATCAGAATAAACATCAGCTTATGTTTCCGGCTCGCAAAGACGAGAGTATCTGAGTAGTTACCTTACGCTTAATTATTCAAACTGCCGGAGTAGGTAGCTACATTGTTATCATTATTTTCTTTGTGCTGGCCCCAATAGGTGATGAGTAGTGTTAAAGAACACACGAAGACAAAAATAAAAAAACTAACAGCAATGTAAACTAAAGTCTTTGACATACAGAAGCAGGTTTTATTGACGGTTTTAAAACCATGTTTAGGACAAAGGTAGTAATATTATTAAAATGAGTTGATATGGAAAGGCTATTTTGTTTCATCTTTTTTTGATTTCGTCCTTGCTGGGTTTGCAATAAAACTAAAAAGCAGAATAAAAGATGTCCCCGCCGATGTCTCCTTTTTCAGGGACTCTGCACTGGTTTAAGTCTTCAGACTTAAATCCAGCAATGAAGGCAGGACTCTGTCCGGCAAAATATAGGCTAAAGCTAAATTGAAACGGACGTTACCCAGTGGTTTTGGTTCCCTGATTTGCCGCTGGAATAAATCATCCCGGTCGCAGACCTTCGTTTCCCGCACTGGTTTAAGTCTTCAGACTTAAATCCAGCAATGAAGGCAGGACTCTGTCCGGCAAAATATAGGCTAAAGCTAAATTGAAACGGACGTTATTCAGTGGTTTTGGTTCCCTGATTTGCCGCTGGAATAAATCATCCCGGTCGCAGACCTTCGTTTTATTGGTAGATTTAAGTCTGAAGACTTAAACCAGTGGGGTGGGGGGGATTATTGACCATACTTGATAAATTTAAAGCAAACCATATCAATACTATCTGATGTGAGGTGCATTTTAAATCTTCGATGTATCTTATCATCATAAAAAGCATAAGTGTATTTTCCACTAAATATAGTCTGTGCTTTAATATTTATAAAAGGGTTATCATTTTCTTTAACAAACTCCAATTTCCTTGCGGATCAACATCCCAATTGTTTGCTAACTGTGGCAAATTACATTTTCCATTTTCATCAAAATTAAGGTCATTACTGACCATATCAACCAATCCATAGCCCTTTATTCTTAATTCTTCTACAGCCCAGGAGCCAACTAATGTATTTTTATCACCATTGCATCCTGTGAATAGAGAAAGCGTTAGTATTAATGCTATAAAAAATATTTTCTTCATAAGTATTATTTGATGGTAACATAAAGATAGTAAGTAGAAAGTAAAAGCTGCAAACACGTCTTTTTCACTTATCCCCTACCTTTTTATCATCCCCTCATACTTCACCGCACTATCAGTATTTTCTGTTTTCCGATAGCAGGCGACCAGAGTTGGGACGTCAATTAAATTCTTAGGGTCAAGGGCAAGTTCTTTTTTGAAAATATCAATTGCCTCATCGTATTGTTGGGTGAAAAAATAGGTGCGCCCGAGGTTTGAGTAAGTGGTGAGGTTGTTGGTGTTTATAGCAAGTGATCTTTTGAATTGGTCAATAGCCTGTGGGTACTCTTTTCTGTTGAAGTAAACACACCCCAGGCCATTCAGCGCATCAGGGTCATCAATTTTTATTTGTAAAGCATGGCTGAAATGAGCGGCGGCGGAGTCCAGGTTTTGCATCATAAAGTATGCGTTGGCAATTGCGAGCTGGGCATTGAAATAGTTTGGTCCGTAGGATGGTATTTTATTAAAACAGAAAATTGCGGAATCGTATTTTTTCAGTTGCTCGTAGTTCTGTGCCAGTAGCAGATTGGTATCTTTCTTCAGTTTTAGTATGCTTAGTATTGTACTGTTTTCAACAGAGACAGAATACACAACTTCGTTTGGAGGAAAATCCTCAAAACCATAACCCCGGAAGTTGGTGATATAATAATCGGCCATTGCGCTTTGTGCCGGGAATAGAAAAAAGATGCGCTTCCTGTCTTTCTCCGGCAGCATACCAATGTTGTTCCCTAACGGCGCAGGGTAGTTGGAGCAGACCTTTATGGAATCAGATTTATTTGTACTTACAAGATGATTTAACGCCTGCATAAATCCGCAACCCCAATATTCCAGGTCGTAATTTCTGCACAGAGATTCTTTGCTGTGCGATACAAGGCTATTGAAATAAACCTGCTGGAAAGGGTGGTCCCGAACCATAAAGAAACCTATTACTACAACCTGCACAATGCACAATGATCTAACAGCTAAGAGTATCTTCATTTTGTTTGGCGAGGAAGAAAGCCACAACAATATTTTATCTAAAAAATAAAGCGATAGCAGGATGAACGGAGGATACACAAAATAGAGGTGCCGCCAGTCGTCATAGATCACGGAATCCATGACGATGACCATAAATACGGGGACGAGGAAACAAAGCAGATAAAAGAGGAAATTGCGCTCCCTTGTATTTTGGATAAAACGGGCTGTTTTTTTAATAAATTCCCAAAGAAGAAGCAATATACCTGCAAAACCTAAAAGCAGCCATAGCAACTGGTTTGAGATAAGGAACCAGGTAGGGAAGTAAGTCCAGGGTAGGTCGGTAGCTTTTATAAAAACGCCATTCAATAAAACGTTTCCTGCATATTCAAAATGAGAAAAGCTACTTAGCGATTCCATGAAATTATTTACCGGGTTTCGCCATAAATAAGGCCATGAAATGAACAGTAAAAAACAGAAACCTAAAGAAAACAATAGTATTTTAAAAATCCCCTCTTTGGCGTTTACTTTTTTCTTTAAACCGGCAACAAGGTCTATCACTAGGAACATAAAAATAAATGCGCCCAGCATTATGCCCATTATCCTGATACTGGTAGCATAGCCGCAGAGCAGGCCGAGGATAAAAAACTGCCATTTCTTGTTGCTACGGAACGCCAACTGGAAGCAGGTGAGGGAAATAATAACCATAGATAAGAATGGCAGGTCCTTGCTGTTGAAATAGGAATGGGCGTAAATGCGCGGCGCTAATACCAGCATAGCAAAACCAAGACACGCCAGGAACCTGCTCCTGAATAATTTATAGACCAGCACATAAAAAGACAGTGCGCTGATAAGAAAGAAAATATGAGTGGCGAGGTGCCGCATGAGGTAAATATCCCGTGTATCGGTAAGGCGCAGCCATTTCTCAATAATGATCAGAACAAGCTCGAAACCCGTGCCGTGATGGTCTGAAGCTGTGTTAAACAATTCCGGGTTTCCATGAAATATGTAATTGAAGCTCATCAGCCCCGGGCCTCTTTGAGCAGGTTCATCCCACGCCATGCCATAGTCTTTATATACCACCAGCGCCACCACCAGCGAGATAAAGAACAATAGTATGCCGGGGAAATAGGGCGATAGTTTATCTTTCAGGTTTTGATATTCATTAATAGCTTGCGCTATAGAAACGGGTTTTGGCGGGGTAATATTATGTGGTTTCTTAGCCATTGTGTGTAATCAAATTCCTTTATGCTAGATGATTTCACCCAATTATTATATTACTTAGCGTTAAAGTTGATTTAGTAAGTAATCATCAAAAGGTTCAAATAACTGAGTTCTTAATTGGTAAATCGCATTTTTAAATGAGCTATTAAAGGTGAGTCGGTCGCTTAAAATATTATCAATGCTATCTAAGCTTAAAGCCCAATGTGAATGAGAAATAGGTTCTGGTGAAAATTGAAAATGTATATGGGGACCTGCTTTACATTTATAATGTTTATCTGTTATTGGTATATTAGGGTCAGAATGTAGTAGTAAATATTCCCCATCTTCTCTAATATTTGTATATTCTGATGTTATATTATATATATGGAGATAAGCTCGTTCTAAATAATATATATCATTTGATTCACGAATCCAAACTTCTTTATAAGACGCATTGAATATTTCACAAATAGTTGGGAATCTGCAATTATCTATATCAAGTTGTTTTGTACTAAAATTAGAAGCAAAAAATAATATTCTATTAAAAAAACTATTACTATGGATATGGATATTTTTCTTGCTTTTAGAAATTTCTAAAAGCATATTCTCCAATTCGGAAATTCTGTGTGTGGTAATATCGTTTAGGGAAGACTTTATATTCATGATTAGTTTTTACCAAAAAAAAGTGCAATTTCACTTTCTGCTAAACCATAGAATTTGCAGGCTAAATCTTCAATTTCTTTATCTATAGCATAGGTATCAGTTTCATTTTTTGTAAGCCTCTGTTTTACCAAATTGATAAACCTTATTAATTCAGTTTTATTAATGCTAAAAGGATCTGGGATAGGTATTTTTTTCAATGTCGCAACCTCAAGCCTACTATAACTACCTCCATATTTATGTGAGTGAGTTGATATGTACCAAAAACATGGAGTTGAATTTAAAATTCCTAAAAAATAATACAATAATTCTTTATCTCCATTATCTTTTAGAATTACATAAGGGGAATGTGATGTTAAGACTTCTCCAGTTATATCAACAGCAAACTTTGGCACAAAAACCAAATGTGGAGTTATTATTTTCGGCATTAAAATGTGGTGGGGTTGTCTAGGATTGCTTGGCTCCCACCATTTTTCCGCATTGATGGAACGGGTACTTAATTTATTTTTATGTTTATTTAAATATCGCCAAGTATCTGGAAAAGATTTTTTTAATTCTGTTTCAGTAATTTTTTTTCCATTAATAAACGGATAGAAAACAAAACGAGTTTTTCTTCTATCAATAGAAAATTGGTTAATTTCTTTGTCGGGAATATATGACTTGAATAATTGCTCATTATTTGCAATTGGATTATCTAATGTAAAAATTTCATCATTCCCAGTAACAAAGCCTTGATGAACATCAAGATATTTTTCAAGATTGGAATGGCTCATCAGTTTGTTTTTCATTGTAAGCTCATCCGGCGATAATATAAACCAATTTTCATTTTCAAAATAGCTTTGGTCAACACCATATATAGAATAAATATTATTGTTTGCGCTAACATTTTTTATTACTGCTTCTAAAGCTCTTCCAACATTATTTTTGCATTTCAATAATATTGCTTTCTCATTTGGCATTCCTCTATATTTTTTTTGAAATACCAATAAGGCAACATAAATACCTGTATTTTCAAAAACTGGTATAGCTGAAAGATCTGCGATGTATTTTATGATACATTCAGATGCAATTTCTTTCCGTAATTCAGAGGCGGAATTATTTATTAAAAAGCTATGAGGTAAAACAAATAAACCTATCCCGCCTGGTTTTAATACCTTTAAACTCTTATCAATAAATAGCAGATATTCATCTGCTTTCCCGGATATTTTAGATTCAATGTCGCTTTTAAATCTATCATTTGATTTTGCATCTCGTTTTTCCTTTTTTATAAAGGGTGGATTTGACATAATTATATCGAATTTTTCGGTATAGCTTTTAAGTCCTAATTCTTCAATTGAATCTTTTGTAATAATATTTAATTCTTTTGGAAAATCATCTGTAAAAACAAGATATAATAATGCTAAAGAAAGTTTAGTTGCATGAGTTGCATTAGGATCAATATCAATCCCAGTAATATTACTGTATATTTTATTTAACGTTTTTTTATTGGGGTTCCCTCCTAATAAGTCAATTTCCAACTCCAATAAACTTCTTAAGAAGATACCACTGCCAACTGAAGGCTCTAAAATATTTAAATCATTCAAAGTGGATCCGGTATATTCTTTTTGAATAAGTCTCGCAAAGAACCTAGCTATATATTGAGGGGTATAGTAAGTACCTGTATTTTTATTGATTTTTTCAGTGGGTGGAGGAGGGTTACCCCACAAATCAAGATTGCTGGATTCTTCGCTCTTTAATATTGATACATATTTTTCATATATTCTGCTTAATGCATGTTGAGATATTATAGAAAAATCATACTGATAGAACGAATTTGAATTATTAACATAAAAATCCTGCAATAAATTTTGTAAATCAAGTTTATTTATTCTATCAAAAATGCCTAATAAG
>Ga0206818_1004_pt1 | contig 133681 bp, 128 predicted proteins | sample Alteio_BWOrgCont_86_FD_152881 | JGI IMG/M metagenome (GOLD analysis project Ga0206818, IMG submission 152881) | Enriched cells from forest soil in Barre Woods Harvard Forest LTER site, Petersham, Massachusetts, United States -... | ecosystem: Environmental > Terrestrial > Soil > Temperate forest...
TTGGGGTTACAACAGGTTCGCCGCCATGTCCCCGCGTAACCTTTACGGTTACATAGCCGGGGGCTATACTTTCAAAATGTTTCTGGAAAAGTTCTCCTATTTCGTGTGGCTGCTGGTTAGGTACCAGCCGCATGGTTATCTTAGCCTGCGCTTTCGATGGGAGCACCGTTTTGGAGCCTTCGCCCTGGTAGCCGCCCCAGATGCCATTCAGGTCCAGGGTAGGGCGTATGCCGGTACGCTCCAGCGTGGTATATCCTTTTTCGCCCCAAACCTCTTTTATGCCGAGTTCTTTTTTGTATTCGTCCAGGTCGAAGGGCGCCTGGTTGATGCTGTTGCGTTCTTCGGTAGTAAGGTTAGCCACTTTATCATAAAAGCCCGGAATGGTTATATGCCCGTTCTCATCGTGCAGCGATGCTACCAGCTTGCAAAGTGTATTGAGGGGGTTAGCCACCGCGCCGCCATATACGCCGCTGTGCAGGTCGCGGTTGGGGCCGGTCACCTCTATTTCCACGGCGGTAAGGCCGCGCAGCCCGCTTTCTATGGATGGATGCTCCATACTAATCATAGAAGTGTCTGATACCAGCACTATATTGGCTTTCAGTTTTTCTTTATTGTCTTCCAGGAATTTACCCAGGTTGTTAGACCCTACTTCTTCCTCGCCCTCTATCATTATTTTTATATTGCAGGGCAGGGTATTGGTCTTAGCCATTACCTCTATGGCCTTTATGTGCATAAACATCTGCCCCTTGTCATCGCAGGCGCCACGGGCGTATATTTTCCCGTCCCGTATAGCCGGTTCAAAAGGCCCGCTGGTCCATAGGTTCAGCGGGTCAGGGGGTTGCACATCATAGTGGCCATACACCAATACCGTTGGCAGCTTGGGGTCTGTTATTTTCTCTCCATACACTATGGGGTGGCCGGCAGTGGGGCATATTTCGGCGGTATCGCAACCCGCTTTCAGCAGGTGCTCTTTTACCGCGTCGGCGCAGCGCGCCACGTCTGCTTTATACTTGCTGTCTGCGCTCACAGAGGGTATGCGCAACAGCCCCAGCAGTTCATCAAGGAAACGGTCTTTATTTTCAGATTGGTAATCTTTCCAGGCTTGCATGTGTTTTTGGTTTTTGTTGGTCAAATGTAAGGGAAATAGGCGATTGGTTTATTGGCTACCTTCTTTTTAGATTAAGTTAGTATAACAACAAGCTGTAATATCATTGAGACAATCAATAGCAGAGTTAAATTTGTGTTAAAATACAATTTTTTGATAATTTTGCATTTTTTTTTGAATTTGTTTTTACTACTTAGACAGAATTACATTTGAGAAAAGTTGGATCACAGAAAATGGCAAAGGGAATGTATTGTTATTACAACCCATTCCAAGGTAATAAAGCCCCTGCCTTTTGAATATAATTAATTTGAATTGTATCTTATGTATTACAGGTTCATATTACTTCTACTGTTTTTAATAATTTATAAAAGCAGTTTTTCGCAAAATATCTTATCGGAAGATGAAGAAACTACATTACTTAAAGCAGTAGAACATACAACCTTTGGTTATTTCAACCTTGCTGATAGTTTTTCAAAAAAAGGAGATAGCATTAGTGCGGGTAGTTGGTTACTAAAAGTGAACCCTTACCAATTGATCTTCGATTATCCCACGCCTGATTCTATGGCAGCTTTTTTAAGCCGTTTATGTTTAACAGAAAAAGCAAGGAAAAAATATACAGAACTTTTTATAAAAGCATACAAAGCTAAAAAATCACTGGCATACAATACTTTCAAAGAAATGTTTGATGAAGACCAGGAGGTTAGGAATACATATAATAAGGGCGGAGACAGCTTAACCCGTTCAAGGAACCGTGCAAGGGCAGAACATACCGATAGCATCCATTTTAGTTATTTGTATAGCTATATAAAAAAAAATGGCTGGCCGTCCTTGGAAAATGGCTCACAGTTTGCAGGTTATTTGGCTGTTCACAATTATGAACGATATGATTATTACGCACCTTTACTTAAAAAAGCAGCAGTAAAAGGAAACATTGATTTTGGCATTTTAAAATTAATACAATTAAAGCAATCTATTGTAAGGGAATTTGATGATTTCCAGCAATGTTTAGAGACAAACAGTTATGTAAGTTTTAATGTGAGCAGCCTTTTTGACCACAAGTTGCCCGAATCAATGCCTGAAATTGAGCAAGCTGTAGCTAAGTATTGCCCTGCATTATTGCGTCTGGGCCTTAAAGCTAAAGACCAGAATACTTGTAATGAATGGCGGGATAGAATAATGTTACCCTGGTTGGAGATGTCGCCTTGGTTGGATGAAGTTGGTTATCTTAGAGATACCGAATTAAATATACTATCTAAGTTTTCGGTAGATATATCAAGATATTGGACTTGCCCGGTATATAGCAGGCGTTTACGTTCTACAAAAGTGTCCATGACTGTCGGTACTCCAATGTATCCTTATTGGCTACCTTCAGATGAAGATAAGCCTCAGCTAATGCTGTACATAACTTTTTGCAATGACGAGTATGGTAATGATGATTTCAATAAAATAAGGACAAACAATAAATTTGTAACCCACGCCATTCACTTTGACGTCAATAAATCAACCATCAGGCCGGAGAGTATGGATTTTATAAAGCAGCTTGCAGCATGGCTAAAAACAAACCCAACCATAAAACTCGAAATAGATGGGCATACAGATAGTGTTGGTAGTCCAGAGGCAAATATAAAACTCTCCCAGGCACGCGCAGATGAGGTAAAAAAGCAATTAGCAGCACAAGGCATAGATGGTAACAGGCTTACCACCCAGGGCTTCGGCGCTACCAAGCCCATAGCCCCAAACACCACCCCCGAAGGCAAAGCCAATAACAGGAGGGTAGAGTTTATAAAGAAGTGAAGTCACCTACCCAATCCTAAAATCTTATCCACAATACCCAAATAGAAAAATCGTATTGCCCCGTATTAATAACCACCCTACCTTTGTGCCGGAGAAAGTTCTACGCTCATTTCGTCCTGCTGGCGCAGGAAGCATGTTTAATCGCATATATTAATCGCACATCTTATAATCCTTTAATCCTAAGAATCATAGTTCAGACAAGAAAATGCGTAGCAATGCGATACAAATGAGATAATCGCGAAAAATGCAATAACAGCCAAAGCAAAGCCTTTCAGCCATTCCATATCCCATCAACCTCCCATTATTTTTTTCACCGGAAATAGGATATTTACAAACTTAAATTACAAAAACGTAACAATCCCAATTACAAATCCCCAATTACAAATTCCATATTAAAAAAGCAATCCCAATTACAAATCCCCAATTCCCAATTCCAGTAAAGATTCCCAATTCCATAAAGATCACATCCACGCTGCGGCAAAATCATTGAAACGATGCCGTAGCTCATTGATCACCTTTTCTTCCTCGTTGAATCTTTCGCTTAGTTGGTTATGCAACGCGAGCAATATACCATCAATATACCCGGCATACTGGGCCTGTGCTTCTTTGCTTATACTTGCCAGGTTGTGGTTAATATCATGCGTCAGCCTGTCAATATTCTCTGTTTGCAGGTTAAACTGGTTTTCAAATTGTTCCACCTTGGCCAAGATGTCCGGCGCAGTGTTTTTGCCCGCGATTTCAGTAAGGCGGTTTCTTAATATACGGATCTCTCCTTTGTAAAAATCCAATGAGCGCAACCAGTCGCTATGCGCGTTTCCGAGGTGGGTGATGCTGATCTTAACCATGTTTTAGTGTGTTTAATTGATGTGGAATGTTGTTTAGAGCAGCCAAAGTTAATTGGTTTTTATTAGCCGGTGTGCGGTTGGCGTATAAATTACTTTAACAATTTTATCCCCAAACAGAAAACAATTCCCAATTCCCAACCTGCCTGCCTACAGGTTCCCAATTCCATAAAACAATCCCAATTCCTAATCCCTAATTCCCAATTCCATAATCTGGCACGGATTTATTGCGCTTTTTGCAGAATAAAAACCTGTTCTATGAAAAAGATACTTACCTCTGTTTTATCAATAATGGTTTTGCCGGCATTATTAGCTGCCCAGCCAACTGTTACGAACAATGAATTTTACTATATCGGCAATGTGTTCCCGATGATAGATTGTGGTATCCCTAGCACCGGAGCCGGCACAGCGGGGGCAATGCAAACATGGGATTTTTCGGATCTGGGCATTGGAGCGGCTTCCACCCTTGCGATAACAGCAAGCGCAGCAGCGGCTTTCCCTACTGCCAACGTATTAATAACCCTGCCTGATGGCCTGCAGCAATACGTGCAGGAAAGCAGTTCCGATTCGTACATAACCGGAACAGTGGATACCGTCTCCGGCATTACCGCGTATTATGACAACTATCATATTGCTAAACGACCGTTTACGTATCTCACTTCTTTTATTGATACCTACTATGTTTCTGTCGGTACACCCGTCATTAATGGAAGGGGTATTCTTACCGTAACCGGGGACGCCTATGGGTCAATCACCCTGCCTACGGGAACCTATAATAATGTACTGCGCATCCGCAAATATCAATACGAAGTGGATACTTTCGGTTCATCTTCAGGCACCTATTCCACATTTACTGTTAGCACATCCTATTTATGGTTCGATGGCGTACACGCTGCGCCCTTGCTGGAGATAGACTCTGTAAACAACTCTGCTACCGGCATAACGCAAAGCGCGAGATACCTCGCCGGCACAACAGGCATTGAAAATATTGCTGCCATCCAGCCGGGCTTTTCAGGCTATATGGATAACAATGAGTTGGTGCTGAATGGCGCTTTTATAGCCGGTATGCCCTATGAAGTAATCATGTTTAATGTGATAGGCAACAAAGTTTTTGAGAAAGAATTTACCGGGTCAGGAAGCCAGGAACGGTTTAATACAGGGCAACTGGCAGCCGGGATATACATAGTAAGTATCGCCCAAAAAAATGACGAGTCTTCGAGGGAAGTGATAAAGGTGATTAAAAACTAAGGTATGAAGATGTGCCTTATTTGTTAAAGTTTTTTCAGGACAGCGTTGGCGTTAAACTTCTTTTTTAAAATGCTATCTATGTTTATCAAAACAAAAATTCAGCGCCTAAAAATTTAATCAAAATGAAAAAGATACTTTTATTTTCAGTAATTACGGTTTCGAGTGTTGTTGGGTATGCCCAAAGGGTATCAGTGGGTAATTGCGAAAAACAAACACATCCCGTAAACAACAGTTCAGGGTTTTCAACAGCTAATATATTTGAGCGGACAACAGCGTCGGGTGATACGGAAGTTTTAAGCAATGTGCCTGTTACCGATACTCCCACATTGTATTATGCAGGTATGACCACTGATTCCGGCTATATATCCGGCACAGATGTTTACGGGGATATGGGATTCGCGGAAAGGTATGATTTCGCAACCGGGGATAGTGCGTTAAATGTCATCGGGGTGGTTACCTTATTTGGCGGAACGGTTAATCCGGCGTCAACAAAAACGGTAACCTTCTATACCTGGAACGTAGGGCCGCAGCAGGCAACCACCGATCCAACGGTTTTTTTCAGCGGTTTCCCCAACCTGGCATTAGATTCGGTTACCGTTCCCATAACCCAATTAGGAGTTGCCATACCAGATACTGCAGAGGATACGTTTAAATCATTCTATTTTACAACTCCCACAGGTTACCTGAACCAATCTTTCTTTGTGGGCTATCATATAAACTACAATTTCAGTGCGCTGGCCGGCGATACGATAGGCGTATATACTTCGCAAGACGGAAACAGGGCAAGCGTACTCTATAATGTATCTGGTGTGGATACAATAATTAATGACCAGAACGCCACTTTATACAACGACGGAACCTGGCATGATAATGCCACCGATAACTTCTTTCTTGATAATGACTATTATATTTTCCCGATCGTCGTTGTTCACGATAATCTTAGTGTGAAAGGGGTAACAAACAATAGCCTCACCTTTTTTGGCAATTATCCAAATCCGGCAGTAAGCAGCACTAACATCAGGTTCTCCCTTGCTGATAATACGGATGTAACCATCATTATCACCGATATGAATGGAAGGACTGTAAATACCATCCAACAAAACAATCTGTTTCCCGGAGAGCATATAATACCTGTTGACACAAGAGGCATGAATGCCGGCGACTACATATACATCATCCATACCGCAGACGGCGATGGTGTGGCAAGTAAAATGACAGTAGTCAATTAACAGCAATAAGTTTTTTAGCTTGAAAATCCACACTCCAAAAGAGGGTGGATTTTTTCATTTTCATAGTTATCAATCAGTTGAACGCAAGGTGTACCACACTTCAAAAGTGTGGCACATATGGGGGGAGGCTTTCATATTCTTTTAACGTTTGGTGGCTTGTGTTTTTTATAGTTGGTATAGAAACTAAAACGACTGTTATGAAAACGATATTATTGATAATAGGACTGATAGCATTTAGCGCAGCAGGCAGCTATGCCCAGACAAAGGATTGCTGTTGTAAAAAGAAAACAGCATACCATGCAAAACACCGCAAAACAACTAAGTATAACGCGGTAGCTACCACAAACAAACCATTGAAAACGCCATGCAGCACTTATACCAGTAAGAATGGTATTGTGGTAACGGAATGCCCGGATAATTTTTATGCCGATAATGGGCCATATAAATGGAACGACAGCATATTTGACATGAACGGCAACATCAATTATGTGGTTGAGAAAACCTATTCAGGTTATTACCCCGATTACAGCATCAACGCATACATATACAACGGGCCGTTAGCTTCCGCAGGCAAAGACCTGGTGGTGAGCAGCAGCGCCTTTACAAACTACGGAGTGCTGCCACTGAAATATACCTGCGAAGGAGAACAGGCCAGCCCGCCACTGAATGTAACCAATATACCCGCAGGCACGCAATCGCTCGCAATTGTGATGTATGATACCCATGCTACCGCAAAAGGAGGCATGACCTACTGGATGATGTGGGACTTAGACACTACCGGTTTTATACCCGAAAACTTTGTGAGCGACCACGAGAGTATGAACTCTGCAAAGGAATATGGCTACCAGCCTGTATGCCCCAAAGCCGGTACGCACTATTACCACTTCATGGTTTATGCCCTGGATACCAAATTGCTGGAAGGTAAGCATACCACAAGAGCTACATTGGAAAATGCAATGCGCGGCCACATTCTTTCAAAAGGCGAATTGGTAGCCACTTACAACAGGCACCTGGAATAAGGATGGGGGTTAAATAAATAGTCTGTAGCAAAAGATTACAGACTGGAAAACAGAAAGTATCCTGATTATTTTGTATACTTTCTGTTTTTATAATCAATGCGTTGCCAAAACTTCTTTTTCAAACGCACTGAAACGTTCCCGTAGCTGCTCTTTCAGTTTTTCTTTTACAGCATCTTCCTTTATAAAACTGTAATCAATACTGTTGAACACGTAGCGTTTTATATCCTGGTAAGATACATCTTTGTAGCGTTTTGCCAGCAGCACATATTGGCGGGTCAGGTTGCTTCTCAATACTCCTGCGTCATCGCTGCAGATAACTATTGGTACATTAAATTCTTTGTAGAGGCTAAAGGGATGTTCGCTGCCCTTTACCTTCAGTATGAACTCGTTGCTGTACAGGTTTATTTCTATGGGTATGCTGTTCTTTGCCATATACCGGAGCAGTTCGTAGCAGTTGTGTTCGTAGGGCATATCCACGCCGTGGACTATGCGGTTGGCGCCCGCCGTATAAACAGCCTCGTTTATGTGCCAGGCCAGGTCTTCGGGTTTTACCATGCCCAGGGTCAGTTCGCCGGCGTGCATGGCGTATTTTACTTTGGGGAACTTGCTGTGGCAAAATTTGAACATCTGCATGTGCAGCCAGTAATCGCGCATACTCACCTCATTGTTTTCGGGCGCTACTATGTTGACGCCAACAACCAATGGGCTGGTATTGGCGGATTCAAACGAGAGAATGAGGTTTTTAAATACATCTGTCGGGTGCACTATCCTCGTTACATAATTCTGGTACCGCATGGTAAATGAAGCATCATCAATATGCAGCCCGTTATGTATGGTAGCCAGTTGGTCGTTAAAAGAAGCGGCGCAGGTTTTTACCCCTTTATTTTCAACGAGGGTAAATAATTTTTCCAACAGCGATGCTGTCAATATTTCATCCCGGTTGCGCTGTGCCTCTTCGAGCAGGCGGTTATAGCTGGTGTCTATGGCTTTAATATTATCGCAGGGTATGCCGGTAAACATGGTTTCTATGTAGCTCACGTTTTCACTTATCGCCCTGCGTTTCAGTTCCATCAAACCGGTATCCAATCTCGCTATGCTGTTATTGGCTATACCAAAACCCGGAAAGGTCTCAAAGAACTGCAGGTCTGACGGATAACTGACGCCATTATAATCCTTTACCGACCATTTCTGCACCAGCTTTTGTTTGTAGGCAGCAAGCAGGCCGCTGTCATTCAATGCCGAGAAATGTACCCAGCCTTTTTTATTGGCGGGTATGCTCGTTTTTACTTCCAGGGTTTGTTCATTTATCACATAGTCCTGCTCCACCACATAGCTTATGTAAGTCTCGGCATATACCGACCCGCTGTAATGGTTGTGCAGGTCCCCGCCCTTTGGCATCTGTGAAAAGAATGCGGTGAGCGCGGCAGTATTTTTTCTTATGCTTTCAAAGTATTTATCAACACTTTGCGCATATACAGAAAATGATACCAGCGAAAACGCAAATAGCAGTAGTTTCTTCATAATAACATACCTTATAAAAGGGTGGAAATGAGGGAATTTTCACATTTCCACATTACCGCATTTCCACATTAATTTTCATATTTCCACATTATCGCATTTTCAGATTATCTAATTGATTCCCAGCAACTCCACTTCAAATATCAGCGTACTGTTTGGCCCGATGGTTGGGCCTACCTGCCTGTCGCCGTAGCATAGGTGTGGTGGTATAAAGAAACGCCATTTGCTGCCTGTCTCCATTAATTGCAGCCCTTCCGTCCAGCCCTTTATTACCTGGTTCAGCGGGAACGACGCCGGTTTTCCTCTTTGCACCGAACTGTCGAAAACAGTGCCGTCTATAAGTGTGCCGTGGTAGTGGCACGATACCTGGTTGTAGGCTGTGGGTTTCGGTCCGGTTCCTGTGGTTATCACTTCGTATTGCAGGCCGCTGGGTAGTTCTGTTACTCCCGGTTTTTGCTTATTTGCCGCCAGAAAATCCTGCCCGGCTTTCAGATTTGTTTCCGCTTTGTCTGTTTTCATTTTTAAAAGTTTGTCTATAAGACTCATTTTTTGTTTTTTTGGTAAAAGTATAAGGTAAAATCAATTATTTTTTAAATTCGATTCAGGGTTTTTAAAAATAATTCCCGTTTAACAAAAGTTTGGCACAGTATTTTCTGTGTATAAAGTAAACCTTTTCCATATGGCTGATTTTCATTACCTGGTACCCGAACAGCAGCAAGGCCTGCACAAACACATGGAGCATACCATTGTGGCAGATACCGCCGAAGAAGCGGAAGACTGCTTTGTGGACGCCAAAGAAAGGCTGCTGGATGTAAATAACTGGAATAAATTCAGCGCCATAAAGGGTGGCGAATTCCGGCTGAAAGACAGCCACGGCAAGGAAACAGAGCGGCACGCCCGCAAGGGAGACCATATCCGCATAGATATTCCCGGAAACCCGCAGCAGGATGGGGGATTTGACTGGGTAGCCATAGAAGCTATAGTGTATGACGATTATCCCGACATGGACATGGAATCATTTGCTATGCGTATGCGGCCATGTATAAACCCAATCACGAGGAATGAGGAAGAAATAGCCTGGTCCAGGTCGAACGATGCTACCAGCACCTTTGTTATTGAGCGCAGGGGCCGGAAACTGGTGGCTGCATACTATGGCCGCAATGAAGGCGGAAATATGGATACCAGCGTGATCTATAACACGCTGAACAGCGCATGGCTCGGCCTTTCTGACGGCCAGTGGGAAAGCCTGATAGCCGGCATATTGGAGCCGGGCATGGTGAAGCGTACATAAAAAGATAAAGGATACACAGCTACTCTCGTCATTGCGAGCCGGTAGAATAAGCTGATATATATTCCAATGCTGACCGGCGAAGCAACCTCAAGGAATCCATATTTTGCATTTCGTGATCCCGATAGCTATCGGGATTCGCCGCCTCAACAACATACCAGATGCTCATCAAAGAAACTTTTGAGGCTGCGCCACAGCTATAGCCTTCGTTAAAGCTATGGTTATTGAAAAAAGCTAAGGCGGCACGCGGTCGCAAGGACGAACTTTAATCTCTTTTTTTGAACTTTTGTGCTTCTTTTCAGCAAATGTTTTTTTGTGACCAGAGTAGTTACAAAAGATAAAGGATACACTTTTCGGTGTATCCTTTAAGAAGTTACTTATTGTCAGCCTATGCTTTTACCTTAGCAGAAGCATGTATTTGTTTCTTTTCCTTAATGCGGGCAGACTTGCCAGAACGTTCGCGGAGATAGAACAGCTTGGCACGGCGCACGCTGCCTGATTTGTTCAATACGATAGAATCAATATTGGGAGAGAACAGGGGGAACAAACGCTCCACGCCTATGCCATCAGACATTTTACGAACGGTAAAAGTTTGCGTAAACCCGGTTCCCTGGCGCTTTAAAACATCGCCTTTGAAAGACTGGATACGGTCTTTATTACCCTCGGTAATTTTATAATTTACAGTAACGTTATCGCCGGCTCTGAATTTGGGATATACTTTTTTTCCGGTAAGTTGCTCGTGTACAAATGCTACAGCTTCCATTGTTATGTTTTTTTCGGACTGCAAAGGTAATGAAAACTGACAGATAAAAAAATAAAAAAGTTAAAAATATTTATGCCTTTCTTGTTTTAATTTTAGAATGAATTGTATAATATGAAACTGCTGTTGTTTATCTCTTTCACGGTTATAGCTGTTTTTTATGGTGCTGCTATCCATGCGCAAAATTATAATCTTGATACCATGATTAAGATTATTGGTAATGGTTTTAAAATTGAATATTCAGACAGTAAGAATGGCTCCTTATTGGTTGTTAAGCATAATGATAAACAAGTCTATAGTGATACCAGCAGAAATTATGTACTAGATGATAGTTATAATCCTACATTTATTTCTGTGGGGAAAAACGTTTTTGAATTATATCTTGAAATGAGTGGTAATGGTCCCAATAAAGAATATTTTAAGATGCTAAAGATACAGTCTGATAAGGTGGTTGATTCACAAGTTATTCCGATAAAGTAGTAAACTCATGGTAAATTCTATGGCTTTCATTATGGCGAGAATGCAGCCATATCAAAAAAAGAAGGCACATAATCACTTGTTAAGGCAAAGCAAGTATTTATATTATTAAAAGTCTAAAAGTTCATTCAAATTTACGCCTAATTCAGTGCTTATTTTTCTTAATATTAATATTGAAGGATTAGTATTGCCCGCCTCAATTCTATTCATATTTGACTTATCTAAATCACAAGAATAACCTAAATCTACTTGCTTTATATTCCTTTCCTTGCGTATAGTTTTTATACGCTTACCCAGATTTTTCAAAAATAATTCATCTTCTTTATCCCGATTATTCATTTCGGGAAAAGTCTAAATTATTTTTTCAAAAAAGTTATCAATATTGACAATTTTATTTAACTTAGCCCCATCTCTTAACAATCAAAATTTAATCACATGGCAAAGTATCAATGCACAAGATGCGGTAGTTTCTCAAGCACTACATACGATAGAGCTTGCAGTAAAGGGGGAAAATGTATTTGGAACAGATTAGAACGCTTTATTAAACAAGTGTTTAACTGGTGAGAACAAAGTGGCAAACTGAAAATAAAAAATCAGTTTGCCACTTTTTAATTTAAAGAAAATATGCTATATGTTTATAAATGTAGAAAGTGTAATGTAGTGGTTAAATCACGCACATTACCCTCAACTAAAAATAAAGGTTGTATTAATAATGGTAGACATAACTGGGCAATGGTTAGACAACGATTTTTTATAAGACTGATTAATTTATTTTGTAAACGTATTCTTTATTAGAAATTTAAAATAAATGCGATTAATTAAACAAGATAAAGTAAATTTAGTAGAAATTGAACCTAATAAATTGTCGTGTTTATGCGGTAATGATGAATTTACTACACACGGCAATAGTTTTGCTGGTATAAGTGTTATTTCATGTAGAAAGTGTAATAGAAAAACGGCAATCAATAAAATCGGTAATTATCGTGTGGAAAAATTATTGAGTGCTTGCGGGGAAGATTATTGTAATGTTATCGGTAATATATACAGAAATAAGCACATAATAAAGGAATTAAAATATACCGAATTTGGCACAACATTAAAAGTAAAAAAGTATTAACAAGCCTGTCTTAATTCGTCCCATTTCCTATTATGATTAGGGTTTAGCAGGACTAAATCTTTATATCGCAACACTTTCTTTAAATTTTCGGGTGTTAAGATAGTCTTTAATACTATCGTAGGCTTTTTAGCCTTGCTTAAAGCCAGTATTACTTTTTCCCGTCTATCGTTTTTGTAAATAAATTCGTTAGCGTATTTCTGTAAATGCCATGGACGAACCATACCTTTAAACGTGCCGTCTAAATAGCCTCTGAAATGTCTAAATGAGCCTTCAATATCGTTACTGTGGTAGCCGTCTTTACCAAATTCACCTTTGCTATGATTAAGTGCTATGTGATTATTAAATTCTCTACCTACCGTTGTATATAAAGGCGAACCGTCAGTAACTAATATAGAGTCCTTGGAGACATTAGTGTTTATAATTCCTTCAATAATTTCAGTCGTTACTTCCGTTGTAGTAAAATAGCGTTTCTTGCCTGTTTCTGTTTCTGCTATACCGATTACTGGTATCTTGCCTACACTACCAGAGCCTTTAACCATTTTCTCTTTACGTGCTTTTGAAACTTTATCTTTTTTACCGCCTGTATAAATTTCGTCCATTTGAATAATGCCTTCCATTAATTCTACGTTGTTTGTGTTCATCATTACTCTTATGCGGTGGTTCATAAACCATGCTGTCCTTTGCGTAACGCCAATCCATTCACCGACCTGTACGGAACTCATGGAACGTTTATCATTTGATAGCAGAAATATAGCGGTGAACCATTTAGATAAAGGAACGGCGCTATTATCAAAAATAGTCCCTACCCTTACAGAGTAATTTTTACGGCATGTTTTACAGCAATATTGTTTAACTGTTTTTAAAATGTAAAATTGATTAGAGCCACATTTAGGGCAAATGGGTCCGTTGGGCCAGCGGTAATCTTCAAGGTATTCACGGGCGGTATCTTCGTTAATAAAGTATTTTTCTAAATCTTTAATCGTCTTAAATTCTTCTAACATGCGTATTTTTTTACAACACAAAGATAGGAAAAAATAAGCGGATAAACAAAATAATTTGTGTAAATATTTTATGGAAAGAATTTATAAGTGGATAGGTCGGATCAATAAGTAAAAACCTGTCATTTTATTGACAGGTTTAATTTACTTTTACAAAATCAATTGAGCAATTGATCATAGTGAATACACCTGCATTGTCTTACGGTAATAACGGTGTATCAACACGCCCTAATCTGTATTCTTACAGATACAAGCGGTATATTTTTCGAGAGAAAAAATAAAAATTAAGGTCATTTCTATGGCAATTATTTTTATAATCCTGTTTTTCGGCAGAAAAGTGGTAAGGATTAAAGTAAGGGTGAAATTCAAGTAATCTTTATGCCTTACAAACTCTGACCGTAAGCAGGGTTATTTTTAACTCTCTAATTGTAGAGAGATAAAAATAAAAGTTTAAATATTTATAAAATTATATGTTGCCTTAACAAGTGATTATGTGCCAAAAAGAACCACTGCATTTATTAAGGAGATAGAATTGAAAAGAGAAAATGACTTTGAAAAATAGTATTATGCCTAAAGTTATTGACTTTGGGAAATCCCGAAGGGATTTAACGTTTATAGAAAATCTACTTTCAAATATACCGATGCCGAAGGTATCGTACATAGCATAACATAAATACAGCACGTAGTTCGATACCTTCGGCATCGGTATATGGGGTGATAATTTTTCTATAAACATTTGATACCTTCGGCATCAGCCCTAATAACTTTGCTCAGTCAATGACTTTGGTGCTAATCCTATTTTCAGTAATTTCGAAATAAAGTATCTGCTGGTATGGCAATTGTAGAAATAAAAACCAATTCTGAAGAAGATATTGATGAAGCCAGGAAAAAACTGATACTGGCAGAGCGTGAAAGGCACCTCTTGGGAATCAGTAAATCCTACAGTTGGGACGAAGTTAGAAATATGGCCATCAAAAAAGAAATTCAACCCAAACAATAAATTATGCTAAAAAGAGGCTTACCCCCCTTGCATCCGGGAGAGATATTGAGAGAGGTGTTTATTAAGGAGCGCAACCTTACGGTTACAGAAGTTGCCAAAGGATTGGGAATGGCGAGGGCCAATTTGTCTGCCGTTGTAAATGAACATGCAGGCATAAGCCCGGAGCTTGCGGTGAAATTATCGGCGGCATTTGGCAATACCGCGCAGTTCTGGATCAACCTGCAGAAAAACTATGAACTCTGGCAAGCCGAGTTAAAAGTAGATAGGAAAGCAATTCATCATTTTGCAAATGCACAAACAACCTGAAAAACACAGGACATTCACTGCACAATTTTCACATCTCCACATTTTCGCATTTCCACATTAATTTTCACATTTAACGAAACACTCGTCTGACCGCCGAAGGGGCGGTACTGACGGGGTTTCTATCATTGCACAATTTTCACATTTTCGCATTCCCTCATTTTCACATTAAATTGAGCAATTAAGCCATTGAGCATTATTTGCACATTTTCACATTCCCACATTTTCACATTAACCCTGGCCTGCGTTCCTCTGTACGTTTCAGGGATTGTTCGTGCCTCCAGTCGTCAATCTTTTTTGGGTCGCCGCTAAGCAGCACATCAGGTACCTGCCAGCCCCTGAAATCTGCCGGGCGGGTATAGACAGGCGGCGCCAGCAGCCCATCCTGGAAAGAATCGAATAGGGCGGAGGTCTCATCATTCAGCACACCGGGCAGTAAGCGCCCTATGGCGTCAACCACCACTGCGGCTGCAAGTTCGCCGCCGCTCAATACATAATCGCCAATAGATATTTCTCTCGTTACATAATGCTGCCTTATGCGGTCGTCAATGCCCTTGTAATGCCCGCAGATGATGATGAGGTTTTCTTTCAGGGATAAATTATTTGCCGTTTTTTGGTCAAACAAAACCCCATCGGGGGTCATGTAGATAACCTCGTCATACTTGCGTTCATTTTGCAGCAGGTCCAATACTATAGCCAATGGCTCCGGCATCATTACCATGCCTGCGCCGCCGCCAAACTGGTAATCGTCCACCTGGCCTTGTTTGTAGGGCGTGGTGTCGCGGAGGTTGTGGGTATATACTTCCAGCAAACCCCTGTCCCTTGCGCGCTTCATCATAGAGTGGCTGAAGGGGCTTTCCAGTAATTCGGGTAAAACGGTGATTATGTCGAAACGCACTTTTTAATGGTTAATGATTAATGGTTAATGATTAATGGTGTGTCGTAAGTCATAAGTTGCAAGACTGCAAGGGCAAAAGTAAGGAAGGAAATCAGTATTGGGGGTTTTCTGTTTTACTGCCTTTAAACTTATCCATAGTGGCGGCATTTTCTGCGCTTATCCCTTCCGATCTTGCTACGTTGCGGAAGGTGAGCAGGAGTATTTTAAAGTCAAGGGCAAAGCTAAGATTATTTACATACCATACATCGTAGTCAAATTTTTGCTCCCAGCTTATGGTATTGCGGCCATTCACCTGCGCCCAGCCTGTAATGCCGGGCCGCACCTGGTGCCGTTTCTTTTGGGTCTCATTGTACAGCGGCAGATATTCCTCCAGCAGCGGCCTGGGGCCTATGATGCTCATATCACCCTTGAGTACGTTGAGCAATTGCGGCACCTCATCAAGCGATGTTTTCCTCACCCATTTGCCAACGGGGGTGAGCCGTTCGGCATCCGGCAATAGCTGCCCGTTTGTGCCTTTCCTGTCGTTCATGGTCTTAAACTTAATGACGGTAAATATTTTCCCGTTCTTACCCGGCCTGCGCTGGAAAAAGAACGGCCTGCCGGAATTGGCAATAGCCAGCAATACCACCACTACCACAAAAAGCGGCGATAACACCAGGAACATGACCAATGCAACTATGAAGTCAATTACCGGCTTTAGATAAACAGCGTAAACTGGTAGCTTCATTACTAAAAAGGCATTAATAATTGTTATACTTTGCGAGGCATAAATTAGTGCATTAACGCGCAAAGTTCAATAGTATTCCTGTCATGGTGAGCCGCGCCGAACCATGACTTGTTGAAGTTTGTTATGTTGCTAAATCATAGCGTTCATAATGCACTAATTCATCGAATCCACGTTAAAGATACTATAATAGCAGGCATTTTGAAGGTGATAGATGAAAAACAACTAATTTTAGTCTTCGTTATAAACTGGATCGTACATGAAGAACAAAACATTGGTACTTGGCGCATCAGAAAACCCGGAGCGGTACAGCAATAAAGCCATACTGAAATTGCGGAGCAAGGGCCATGAGGTGGTGGCAATTGGTAAAAGAGCCGGAAAGGTGAATGATGTGGAAATAAAAACACAAACCGCCCCGGCAGACGATATAGAAACCGTAACGCTGTACCTGAATCCGCTGCACCAAAAACCGTATTACGATTACATTGTCTCTTTAAAACCCAAGCGTATTATTTTCAATCCTGGCGCTGAAAATGAAGAACTGGAACGCATAGGGGCTAAAGAGGGTATTGATGTACTGGAAGCATGTACGCTGGTGATGTTGAGTACCGGGCAGTATTAAAGAGCGAATAACTACTAAGGTCATAAAAAATATTTGCTGAAAAGAAGCAAAAAAGTTCAGCAAAGAGATTAAAGTTCGTCCTTGCGAGCCGCAAAAGTTGATTTGGTGAGCATCTGATATGTTGTTGATGCGGCGAAGCAATCTCACGAAATGCAAAATATGGATTCCGTGAGATTGCTTCGCCGGTCAGCAGTGGAATATATATGAGCTTATTTTCCGGCTCGCAAAGACGAACGTACCTGAGCAGTTACAAGAAAGATAAATTTTACCGGATACCCAAGATTGTTTAGCCGTTTTACGTCTATATAAGTAGAGGGTTTATAAAATGGCAAAACAAGCAACAATACAAATCAACATCCCTGATCCCTGTTCGAAAAATTGGGAAGAGATGACGACTGCGCGGCAAGGCCGTTTCTGTGACCACTGCCAGAAAACAGTTATTGATTTCACCACCTGGAGCGATGGCGCATTGTACAGTTTCTTCTCAAAAAATAATGGACATATATGCGGTAGGTTTCTCGGCTCACAGCTCGACCGGCCTATACATATTCCCTACCAGCCACATAGCAGGTTATATAGGCTCACCGTAGCAATGGGGCTGACTTTGTTGTTTACACAAACACCACATTTGCTGGCGCAAAACAGGCCACCTATGACTGCGCAAGCAGTACCAACAAAAGGCGATGATAATAAAGACAGCATAGCCCATCCTACAGGTGTTATAAAAGGTGTGGTGCTTGATGATAAGAAACAACCATTGCCAAGCGCGGCTATACAGGTTTACCAGGCGGGCATTTTAAAAGGTGGGAATATTACTGATTTTGATGGTAATTACACCATTGGCCCATTAGAACCGGGGAACTATGATTTACTGGTTTTATATCCCGGCTATGATTCTTTACAGGAAAAATCAATTGTGGTTTCCAAAGGAGATACCACTACTAAAAATTTTCAGATGAAACAAAACCAAAACCATATAGAGAAAGCACAAACGAAATTTTTTATGGGCTATAAAATACCATTAATTGATCCTGACAAAAGAATCTATTCTCGCGATGAAATAGACCAAATGCCAATCAGGTAAGTGCCATTAACCTCTTTTACTATACTCAACTCTCGTCACTGCGAGGAACGAAGCAGCCTCACACAATGAGTACAATTCACATTTTTTATATACACAAGGTGCGTTATTATCACTCATGTTGGGTTGCTTTAAATGATGTGTGCCAAATCTGGTATAAAAACTGTTTCGTGAGGCTGCTTCGTTCCTCGCAGTGACGCGAGTGTGGTGTGGTTTTGCAGGTATTACCCAATCCACAATGCCCCTCCAACACTATCCCTGCTTGCCCCGGTAACGCTGCTTAGAACATTTACTTCTTCGCGCCATCTTAGAGTGCCTATCAGCGCCATAATAAGGGCTTCTTTGTACTTTACAACGTTGGGTTCAGGTACTATAATTGTAACATTGTATGGGACTAATGTTTTTTCAATTTGCAGTATCAGGAAACTATTGAAGGCCCCCCCGCCGGTAGCTAACAGCCGGGCTGATCCTTTATTATGAGGATATAGTTTTACCGCTTCGGCTATTTGTTCTGCAACGTGTATGGTAGCTGTGTGCAGCAGGTCGTAATTGCTGTAGTTACTGACCAATAGTTTTGGGAATACCAGGTCGCGGGCTGCTTCATTACTTAGCGATTTTGGCGGTGGCAATTTATAGTAGTCCGATACATTCAGTTCATCCAGCACTTCGGGTATTAAAGAACCATGAGCAGCCATGCCGCCGTCTTTATCCATATCAGCGCCTTCACGCAGAGCCAGGGTATTAAGTATTTGATTGGCTGGGCAAACATCATAAGCCAGCATTCCACCATCTTGCTTTATAGTAATATTGGCTATGCCGCCAATGTTCAGCAGGTAATCGTATTCGCTGAAAAGAAGCTGGTCGCCAATGGGTACTATCGGCGCACCCTGTCCGCCGATGGCTACATCCATTGCCCGCAGGTCGCTGATAACGGGTAATTCTGTAACAGCAGCTATAGCAGCCCCATCGCCAACCTGGAAGGTGGTGTGGTTTCCGGGTTCATGGAAAACCGTATGCCCGTGAGACGCGATGAAATGCACCTGGTGGCTTAGTTCGTACTTTTTTATAAATTTATTCACCGCTGTTCCCAGGTACTTGCCATAGCGGGTATGCAGCTTCAGGAAATCACCCACTTCCATATGCCGTGCATGTTGCAGGTCATTTACCCATTGTTCAGGATAAGGGATGCAGTCGGCATGTAGTATCTCGTAGCTCCACTGGCCCCGCACTTCTTCCAGCATTACATGGGCTATATCCAGCCCATCCAACGAGCTACCCGACATCAACCCTATAACTTTATAAACCATGCTGTAAATATAGGAATTGGGAATTAGGGATTGGGAATTTGGATTGGTTTTTTAGGAATTTGTAATTGGGGATTGGGAATTTGGATTTTTTTTGGTTAAGGGTTAAGGGTTTAGAAAGATATTAGACACGTAACAATCCCAATTGCAAATTCCTAATTCCCAATTCCATTTTTGATACAATCCAAATTCCCAATTACAGATTCCTAATTCCACTATTAGAAACGTCACAATCCCAATTACAAATTCCCAATTACAAATTCCAATGCAACTCCAGCCACTCCTTCATCTTATAATCTGTGAAGTCAATTTTTATCGGCACTATCGAAGCGTATCCATCTTCCAGCGCTTCGGTGTCTGTTCCCGGCTCTTTGTCCATGTTTATGAATTTGCCGGTCATCCAGTAATAATCTTTGCCCCTGGGGTCTATACGGTGGTCAAATTCTTCGGCCCATTTTGCATAAGCCTGGCGGCATATTTTCATACCCTTGAAGGTTTCTTGTGTAGCTGCCGGTATGTTCACATTCAGCAGTATATGCTCTGGCATATTACCTTCCAGCATCCGCACGGCAAGGTCGCGTGCAACTTGTTTCGCAATAGTGAAATCGGCTTCAAATTTATAGTCAAGCAGGGATATACCTATGGAAGGAACACCCTCAATAGCCGCTTCCATAGCCGCGCTCATAGTGCCGGAGTAAATAACATTTATAGAGTGGTTGGCCCCATGATTTATCCCGCTAAGGCACAGGTCGGGTTTACGGTGCAGTATTTTATCGCGCGCCAGTTTCACACAATCGGCAGGCGTGCCGGTGCATTGCCACGAATCAATACCCTCAAAAATAGCCACTTTATTCAACCTTAAAGGGTCGCCGATAGTTATTGCATGACCCATACCCGATTGCGGGCTGTCGGGCGCCACCACAATCACCTGCCCCAGGTCTCTCACAGCCTCTACCAAAGCCCGTATGCCCGGCGCAGTAATACCATCATCATTGGTAATCAGTATAACAGGTTGTTGATCTAACATAAGAAATCCGGGCTAAATATTTTTAATAGCCCCGGCCTTCAGGCCGGGGATTACGGATAAGTATAAGTTGGCTTTAGCCAAAATTACTTGTGTTTTGTTTTACTCATGTTGTGTTTTTTTGGCTAAAGCCAACATATTCTTAATCATTCCCCGACCTAAAGGTCGGGGCTATTAAATCCTTTTTGGTTCTGGCTTTTCCAGGTTTGAGGTTTTATTCGTTATGGGGAAGCCCCGGAACAAGGTCCCGATTTTTCATCGGGAGGGTTTTGGGGTTTTTACTCGCCGTGGGGAAGCCCCTTTAGGGGTTTGGGGTTAATCCACCTTCACCTCAAACGGCATTTTCATCATTGCTTTCCCGTTCATACTGCGAAGGTTTTGTATTTTCTCGTACCACTCGTATCCCTCGCCCATTTCTTCTTTCATAGATGCTTTTATGGCGGCGGCGGCAGAGGCGTTCATTTTGAATTTGCGCATGAGTGCGTCCAATTTATCTCCGGGCGGCGGGTAGGTAACTACTTTGTAGTCCTTTATCTTAGCAATGCTTGCAGCGCTTTCTATTGCCCTGTCCAGCCCGCCCAGTTCATCCACTAAGCCAATATCTTTTGCATCGCTGCCTGTCCATACCCTGCCTTGCGAAATGCTGTCCACATCTTCAAGGGTCAGCCGCCTTCCGGTTGCCACATGGTTTTTGAAAAGGGCGTAAATGGTGTCAACGGAGTTTTGCATACGATGGCTTTCTTCCGGAGTAAGCGGGCGCGATGTAGTTGGCACATCGGCAAAGGGGGCATTTTTTACTTCGTCAAAAGTGACGCCCAATTTATTTTTCATCAGCTTATCTATACTGAACAACATACTGAATACACCTATGCTGCCGGTAAGCGTATTGGGCTGTGCAAATATGCTATCTGCCATACAGGATATGTAATAGCCGCCGGAAGCCGCATAATCACCCATAGAAACTATGAGGTGTTTCTTTTCTTTTAAAAGCACAAGCTCCCTTAATATCACCTCCGATGCAAGCGCACTTCCACCTGGTGAGTTTACGCGCAACACAACCGCTTTCACCCTGTCGTCCTTGCTTACTTTGCGTATCTGCTCACAAATAGCTTTAGCGGCTATTTCACGTTCGTCCTTTTCATCACCGTCTGTTATATCACCTTCCGCCATGATCACGGCTATACGGTTGTCGCTTATTTTTCCGTCATTTTTATGCTCATTTGCATAGTCATTGATCGTTACGTACTTTATCTCATCCGAATCTTTCAGTCCCGTTTTTGCGCGAAGTCTTTGCTCTACCTCGTCCCAGTATAGCAGGCCGGCCACCATTTTGTTTTTATAGGCGTCAGCAGGGAATTGTATTGCGCCGTCAACCGCCCATTTGTTTAATGTTTCTTTATCAGCATGGGTATATTCCGAAGCTGCGCCTAAGAACTGGTTCCATATCCCCTTCTGGAATGCCTGTATCTGCAGCCGGTTGGGTTCGCTTATCTTCTCCGCCCTGAATGGTTCTGTGGCGCTCTTGAATTTACCCGCATAAAAAATTTCCGGTTCCAATTCTAATTTTTCAAGAGTGCCTTTGAAAAAAGCCAGCACGGTGGCAAATCCTTTCAGGTCAATATTGCCTGCCGGGTTCAGGTAAATGCTATCTGCGGAAGACCCCACGAAATACGCGCCCTGGGTTATATCTTCGCCATAAGCGTAAATAAATTTCTTGGTTGTTTTAAAATCCACCAGGGCTGCTCTTAGTTGCTGCGCGGTGGCCCATCCATTTGGAGAAGGTGATAATTTCAGCAATATCCCTTTTATGTCCGCATCGGTTTTGGCATGTGTTATTGCTTTCATTATGTCATACAGTCCTGCTTCATAGGCTTCATCATGGCTCAGTACAGCAAGCGAATTTGTTTCTCCCTGCTCATGGATACGTTTCGAGAGGTCTATGACCAACACATTTCCATCAGTCTTTTTGGCTTCTTTATCCGTTACCGATTTGGTCAACCCAACGATTGCCGTTATAAAAAGGCCGATAATAACTACCCCTGCTACGATCATAGCCAGCAGCGAGGCGAAAAACATCTTAAAAAACTGTTTCATAATTTTTATTAATAGGTTGCAAATATACGCATGACAATCAGAATACTTTGGGTGATTTTAATGTTATGATTTAGTGAGATAACAAACGGTAATAAAAATCCCAAATGCAGGAACAACAAAACACACTACTTTTGACTGCTCAATTTAAGGCTAATATGTTCACATCCACCACGCAAATAAGGGTACGTTATGGAGAAACAGACCAGATGGGGTATTTGTATTATGGCAATTACGCCTTGTACTACGAGGTAGGCCGCGCCGAATCTATCAGGCAACTGGGTTTTACCTACCGCCAACTGGAAGAAATGGGTGTAATGATGCCGGTTGCGGAACTAAATTCGCATTACTACCGGCCTGCTTTATACGACGACCTGGTTACAGTAAAGACGCTGCTGAAAGAACTGCCGGAAGGCTCAAAAATACAATTTCATTCGGAGCTATATAACGAAGCGGGGGTACTGCTGAATAAGGGCGTTACCACACTGGTGTTTTATGACGCCAAACTAAAAAAGAGGACCAACATACCACAGGAATTATACACAAGATTATCGCCATTTTTTAATAAAGACAATGGGTAAGGAACGTTGATAGTATAAGTTCCGCAAGATGGCGCAGTTATTTTTCTTTTTTTCATCCCGCCATGGCGGGAGCGAATATCAAGAATATTTAAAGATTTTTTAACGAAGAAAAAATGGAAAAGAACACGTCAGGTTGCGGAAGTTATTCTGTCATCGTTCCTAACATAGCAGCAGCAATTATCACCATAGGCGATGAACTTTTAATAGGCCAGGTGATTGACACCAACTCGGCATGGATAGCGCAGCGGCTTAATGAGATGGGCATAGATGTGCTGCGCCGCGTGGCTGTGGGGGACGACCGGGAAGCTATTATTAAAGCGCTGGATGAAGAACTAACTAATGCCTCGTTGGTATTATTGACCGGTGGCCTCGGCCCAACTGCCGATGATATTACCAAGCCATTGCTGTGTGATTACTTTGGCGGAAAAATGCAGGTGAATGAGCAAGTGCTGGAGCATGTGAAAAATCTCTTTGCGAAACGCAACCGCCCGTTCTTAGAGCGCAACCTGAAACAGGCCGAAGTGCCGGATAACTGCACAGTGCTGTTCAATAAAATGGGTACCGCTCCCGGCATGTGGTTCGATAAAGGTGATAAGGTGGTGATAGCCATGCCCGGCGTGCCATTCGAGATGATGTCTATTATGGAAGACGAGGCATTGCCGAGGCTGAAAAAACGTTTTTTAAGCGAAGCATTGCTGCATCGTACCATCATTACAGCCGGGGAGGGGGAGAGTTTTATTGCGGAGAAAATACAAGACCTGGAAGCAGCATTACCACCAAATATAAAGCTGGCCTACCTGCCTGCGGCTGGCATGGTGCGGTTACGGCTTACAGGCAGGGGAGGGGAGGCGCAGAAACTGGCAGACGAACTACAGGCGAGGCAGCAGGAAATAGCTGCCCGTTTGGGCAATATTGTAGTGGCTATTGAAGACATACCCATGGAGCGCATAATAGGCGACTGCCTGAAAGAACAGGGCAAAACAATAGGGTTGGCGGAAAGCTGCACCGGCGGGTTCATTGGGCATCATATAACGCAGGTACCCGGTTCTTCTGTTTATTTTATGGGTAGCGTGGTATCGTATGATAATGAAGTGAAGAAAAATATTCTTGGAGTAAAAAGCGACACTTTAAATACTTATGGCGCCGTGAGCGAACAGGTTGCTACCGAAATGGCGCTTGGCGCACTAAAGGTATTAGGAACCGATTATGCACTGGCGGTAACGGGCGTCTTAGGGCCGGGCGGGGCTACAGAAAGGGTAAAGGTAGGCACGGTGTGGATGGCGGTTGCAGATAAGGATAAGGTAAAAACAAAGGAATTTTACTTCCCTTACGACCGGCCTCGAAATAAAGACATGGCCGCCTCAATGGGAATGCTGATGATATGGAAGTTTATTAATCACCCAAAAACCCCAAACCCCTGAAGGGGCTTCCCCTTATTCCCTAATCCCCAAATGTAAAGGGGCTACCCTATAGCAAATAAATTAAGGTTATGAAAAACAATCCCAATTCCCAATCCCCAATTCCTAATTCCAATAAGCTGGTTTTCCTCATAGGAATGCCTGCTGTGGGGAAGACCTATTGGGCTGGTAAGATAGCGGAGCGGCATAAGCTGGAATTTATAGACCTGGATGTTTTTGTATCGCTGCAGGAGAAGGCAAGTATATCGGCTTTGTTTGCACAATATGGGGAAAAAGGTTTCCGGGAAAGAGAAAATAAGCAGTTGAAAAAACTCATCGGGGCGATTACTGTTGATACGGTGGTTGCCTGTGGTGGCGGCACTCCCTGTTTCCATGATAATATGGAGTTAATGAAGAATGCGGGAGTGGTTATTTATCTGTCGTCGGATATACCCTTTTTGCTGAAGCATATAAAGAACAGCGCCGAAGACCGGCCATTATTAAATAACCGGGGCGACCTATCCGTTTACTTAGAAAAGCTGTTGCGGCAGCGGAAAGAATTTTATGAACAGGCGCACCATATTTTACAAACAAAGAACATTTCCATTACTACCTTTGACAAAATTATTAAGTGATGTATAAACAGGCTATGCAGGCAGGGGCGCTATTTGCTGCGCTGGCAGTGATACTCGGCGCATTCGGCGCTCATTCCCTTAAAGCCATACTCCCCCCCGACCAGTTAGTGATCTATGAAAAAGGGGTGCAGTACCAGTTCTATCACAGCTTCGCTTTGCTGATTACGGGTATTGCTTTTTCATCTTTCCCGCATAAAAGTTTAAAACTGGCTACCTCATTTTTTATTGCAGGTATTATATTGTTCAGCGGGTCGCTATATGCCATGACTTTGTTGAGTGTAAAAGGAGTAAGTTTAGGTCCCATAGGTATTATTACTCCCATTGGTGGGTTATGTTTTATTATCGGGTGGGTATTATTGTTTTTGGTAGTAAGTAAGAAAACAAATAAATGATTTGCCTGAAACATATAGACACGCCCGTTGGTATAATGCGCATCGGAGCTATGGATGAAGGTATATGCCTGTTCGACTTCCAATACCGGCGCAGCATAGATAGTATTATGAAGCGTATAGAAACATTTGCGGGCGATAAATTTGCGGAAGGAGCGCATCCGCATTTTGAGTTATTGGAGCGGCAGATAAATGAGTATTTTACCGGTACTCGTAAAGAGTTTGATCTGCCCTTGCATTTTTTGGGTACCCCCTTCCAGGTAAGCGTATGGCGCGGCTTGCAGCATATCCCTTATGGCGAAACAAGGTCTTATAAACAACAATCAATCTTCCTGGGCAATGAAAAAGCAATAAGGGCGGTTGCCGGTGCTAACGGTGAAAATGGTATAGCTATCATTATCCCATGCCATAGGGTTATCGGGGAGAATGGCAGCCTGGTAGGGTACGGTGGTGGCCTGCAACGCAAGAAATGGCTGCTCGACCATGAACGGAAGTATTCGGGAAAGACGGGGCAAAGAGAGTTATTTTCATAACGAAAGTGTGTAAGATGAATTATACTTTAGTAGCCCCGGCCTTTAGGTCGGGGTCTGAGATGTTTTTAGTCGGCTTTAGCCAAAATTTACAAAATGAGTATAATTATGCACGAGTAATTTTGGCTAAAGCCTCTTGTTTTTTTCATTACTTACCCCGACCTAAAGTTCGGGGCTATTATAGCAATTGAGCGTAATTTGCCTTGCGCTCTAATGATATTTATCGTTATTGATAACATTTAATGTTTCTGGATCAAAGCAATGGAGCATACTATAAAGAACGGAATATTGATCATCTTCTTTAGCATTTTGTTGTTGCCTTTTTTGCAGCAAAACCTGCCATTCATCAGCAGTGGCAGGCTATATGGATATACTCCAGAAGCGCCAAATGTTGCATTCAGCTTTGAAAAGTGGTGGGACGGATCCTATACGCAGGAAAAGAACAAATACCTGAATGACAACGTAGGGTTCCGGCCCGATATGGTACGGCTGAATAACCAGGTGAATTATTCCCTGTGCCACGCCATTCATACCGGCAGGATAGTGGAAGGTATGGACCACTACCTGTACATCAATAATTATACCGATGGTTATTATGGGCGCGATTTTATCGGGTACGATTCTATCCGGCATACAATGGTAAAACTCAAAGCCATCCAGGATACCCTTCAGCGCATGGGCAAAACACTGATCCTCGCTTATTCTCCTTCCAAAGAGTTTGTGTATCCCGAATATATTCCTTTGTACTTGCGGAGCAAGGTGAGAACAATCACTAATTTTGACGCAATGGTGCATACGGGGGATTCGCTCGGAATAAACCAGGTGAATTTTAATTCCTGGTTTATGGGTATGAAAAATAAAACCACCGAAGCCATTTATGCCAGGCAAGGTATTCACTGGACTATATATGGTTCGTACCTTGCCGCCGATAGCCTGGCTCGGGCAATAGAGCGGCTACGGCACATACATATGCCACACCCGGTGTGGACAAAAATGGAACACAGCAATATACCAAAATACGGCGACAACGACATTGCCCTTACGTTGAACCTCATCTATCCCATAGTGTCAGAAACATTTACCTACCCCGAAGTGACTTACCCCCAGGATAAGTCTATGGTAAAGCCAAATGTGATATACATTGGCGATAGCTTTTTAATAGCGTGGGATGCCCAATGGGTGTTGGATAACCTGAACAATAACTGGCAGATATGGTACTACATGAAAGGGTTCATGAATAAGGACAACAGGTTGAACGGCTCTACTATGGCGGACTTTGACTGGGTTAGCGCGATAAAAAATACAGATTGCGTAGTTATCATGTACACCACCGGCAATCTCCCTGAATTAGGCGATGGGTTTATTGAAAGAGCATATAATTATTATTACCCAGGCTGCGCAATGTGAAAATTAAAAATGTGAAAATGTGAAAATTGCAGAACGCATAGCAGAGGGATTAAGTTTAGAACTCCAGACCGCTCTTTGTTTGTAATGCGATGTTTTTTTGCTGAAAAGAATTGATGAAGTTGATGGGTCTTGATAGCGTAATTCCCCCTTGCCGCGTGGGTTTTGTGCGTGAGCGAAGGGGGTAGGGGGATGTGACTTTTTTCTGTACTCCTCACATGCTTGAGCGTCCCGCGTCATCATATTTACGCACCTCCAGTTTATCCTTACAATCCGCAAGTAGTTCACGCATACTTTGGTGCAGCTTAGGGTGAATATAACCAGGCGCAATTTCGGTAAGCGGTATAAGCGTGAAACGCCGTTCCTGCAAAAAAGGGTGTGGGACTATTAGTTCAGAAGTGTTTATTATTTCATCGTTATAGAACAGAATATCAATGTCTATAATTCTCGGCCCCCATTTTATATCCCTGTGCCTGCCAAGCGTAGTTTCTATAGATAGTATTGCTGTAAGCAGTTCTTGTGGATTCTTTAAAGTTTGCAGGCTGATAACCATATTCAGGAAATCGGGCTGGGTGGTGATACCCCATGCCGCCGTTTCATAAATGGATGATCGCTTTGTTATTTCCCCGCAATTTTTCGCAAGCAACTTCATAGCCATATCCAGCCATTTTGTACGGTTACCTTCATTACTGCCTAAAGCCAAGTAGGTGGTATTCATAAGGGGAATAGAAGATGAAATTTAACTTTGTGGTCTCTTTGCGATCTTAAAAAACGCCACACGGAAAACTGCGCCTTTGCCCCGCAATGGCGGGGAGAAACTAATCCGGTTTTACCCGTTCAGCTTCTTTAATAGCATATACGCTGTTGGCCTGTGTGAGGCAGGTAACGGTAAGGTCGTTAATACACACATGCGGCGGCAGCGATGCGCAGTACCACGCAATATCTGCTATGTCTGCTGCCTGTAGCGGCTTTATCTCATTATACACATTTGCTGCCCGTGCCTCATCTCCTTTAAAACGCACCAGCGAAAACTCTGTCTCCGCCATGCCCGGATTAATAGCCGTTACCTTTATACCAAAAGGCAGCAGGTCTATGCGCATAGCCTGTGTAAGCGCATCAACGGCGAACTTTGTAGCGCAATAAACATTACCATTTTTATACACCATCTTACCCGCCGTAGAACTGATATTGATGATATGCCCGGAAGCCTGTTTGCGCATCATAGGCGCTACCTGGCGGGTTATATACAGCAGCCCCTTTACATTGGTATCTATCATGGTTTCCCAATCATCAAGGCTACCCTCGTCAATGGTGGACATGCCTGCCGCAAGCCCGGCATTATTTACCAGTATATCAATGATTTGCACCTGTTCTTTAAGTGCGGCTATGGCTGCTTCCACCTGCTTGTTATCCCGCACATCAAAGGCCAGCGTTACGACCTTTGCCCCGTAAGCATTTTCAAGTTCCTGTTTTATTTCCGCCAGCCGCTCTGCCCTGCGCCCTGTAATACAAACCGTATAACCCTCCTTTGCAAAACGTGTGGCAATAGCCTTTCCAAACCCCGATGTAGCCCCGGTAATGAGTATTGTTTTATTCATCGTTTATCTTTATGCCGGTAAAGATAAGGTGGATTGTGTGGGTGGGCAAGAATTGAGGATTTTGAGTGTTTAGTTTAAAATAGATTCGTTTCAGGTACTTTTAGTAGATTTGTAGCTGTTATAATAAACTATCAAATTAGTATGAGTAGTCTAAGTTTATATACCAAATTGGAAACTTTGCCAAATAATCTGAAACAAGAAGTATCAGACTTCATAGATTTTTTGATGCAAAAATCGGTTGCTACCACAAATAAAAAGATTGCTCCCCGCCCTGGTAGCGCTAAGGGAAAGATAAAAATGGCAGCAGATTTTGATGCTCCTCTTGATGATTTTAAAGATTACATGTAATGGATTATTTGTTAGATACCCATACTTTTCTTTGGTTTATTAACGATGATAGACAGCTATCCCGAAAAGCAAGTAACGCTATTGCAAATCCTGATGTAACGAAGTATGTAAGCATGGCTTCTTTCTGGGAAATTGCTATAAAATTAAATATCGGCAAGATTGAACTGGACATGCCTTTCAGAGAGTTACGGCAACAAATGGATATAAATGGGTTTGAGTTCCTCCCGATAAAATTTGAACATACTGCCACACTTTGCACACTTGAAATTCATCATCGTGACCCTTTTGATAGAATTATTATTGTTCAGGCTTTGGTGGAAAATCTTATGGTGATAAGTAAAGACAAAAATTTTATTCAATATCAGGGTTTGCAATTACTTTGGTAGAATTATTGGATTTGCTGCAATTCATTTAGCTGTGTTTTTTTGCATGCCGTTACAAACTTTATTTGCAGTTCCGAATGCCAAGTGCGGGAATATTCATAACAAGCGACATTCATAACAACACGGCCACAGTGTTGATGACTTATCCCTTTTGGTAGGTTAGTTTGTTGTTGTGCAAAAATACTTCATAAGGTACTTTGCGTAACCCATCTTTATGCAATAGTCTGTTTATTGGGTCAAATAAGACCAGAACAGTAAAATTATTACCGAAATAAGGATATAATTCCGCTGGTTTTTTCTTTTTGGTTACTATTGAATTAATAAACAAATCCGATTGGATAATGTCATTAGGTACGATAAGTATTTCCATTACCTTAGAACCGTAGGGTTTCATTGGCAGCCCTACATACGCTTCCAAGTCCTTTGCAATTGCTTTTGCGTCTTTAAGTGTCATAGCTATATGTTTACAATAAAGATACTCAAAAATTTGTATATACAAACTAAAAACCACACCAAAAAATTTGATGAAGAAATCTGAAATTTGGTTAGTACATTTATAGCGTTCACTTTACAAAAGTGCGCTTAAATCATAATTGTGTTTATGAAACTTGAACACCTAACTAACAAATCTGCCACAAACCTATATAATGAGTTGTCCGCAAAGTTAATGAGTACAGATGAGTTTTCTATAGGTAGTGCGTTCATTAATGATGAGGCAATTAGTTTAATAGAATCAGCACTAAAGAAAAACAAAAAATTAAATGGTAGGATACTCATTGGCCTTTATAATTTCTTCAATAAGAAAAAAGACCTGGAAAAATTGTTGCAGCTGACATACCAATACCCCAATAAAATACAAGTCAATATTTCACTCTCTCAAAATTTTCACTGGAAGTTTTACCATTTTATCTATGGCTCAAAGCAAACCTTTTATGTAGGCTCTGCTAATTTTACTGTCGGTGGCATGAAGGATAACAGAGAGATAGTAGTAAAAATATCTGGAAGCAAATACAAACCGGAAAGCTCTATAACAAGTCTCTCAAATTCATTTAATAAAGAATGGGATAATAGTAGCTCACTCGGTAGTTTCCCGATAGAACATTATGAAGAATACAGGCCGGAAAATGAATTAAAAGGAAAACTTCATCTGTCTATACAAAACTTCTTCAATCAAAAAATAGAGCAAAAATATGATGTAGTTACCAGTGATAAAACCTTTGCAGTATACGCAAGACACGATATAAAAGAATCAACACGTAAAGCTATTAGAAATCAAAAACCACAGTGGTTTGAAAACAAGTGGGACTATTTTGTTTTATCAAGCAACACTCATTATAAGCAATGTCTTAAAACGACTAAACTTCTTATTTTTTCCTGGCAATCGAAGAAAAACATTACAGCATTTATAACGGAAAGGAAAGATGATTGTAATAGCATTCACACAGAAGATGGCAAATATTTTATTGCATATAAAATCGTAAAAGAGAAGAAATTGAATGAGGAACAAATTCAAAAATTTAAAAGCAAACCTTTTTTCATTGATCTTACTGGGTGGAAAAAGCCTTTAACAGCTAAAACCTTGGGAAAGGTTCATATGCAAAAGATAAAAGAATTTTTAAAAATAGAATAACCATTTTGTTCCCAGACTGCACAAAGGGCATCTTTAAAAAACAAGAAGATTTTCAAAAAGTAGTGTTATATTTACAACGCAGTGTTACATATATCACAACGACCACAGGGTCAGGTTCCCAGTATTGGGACGGGATATGTAAGATTGCTTTTGTTTTTTCACATATATGGTAACCAAGATTTGACAACTTTCCAAAAGTTGTCAAATCTAAATACGCTACACCACCCCTACTGAAAAAATACTATTTTATGTTTCGCAATCCACTGCTATGGCTGGGGTGGGCTGAATGTGGCAGATTAGTTATAATCGTATTTGATGCAATTGCAGCTTTTGCTTTTTTGCGGGTCATATATTCATCATAGCTGTGTTGATTATTTAACCAGAAATGGGCAGGGATTTTCAATGCCTTTTCCAATTGAATAGCCATTTGCGATGTAATCGGGCTTTCACCTTTTATAATAGCAAGAATTTTTTTTTCCTCTAAACCGTTTTTTATAGCAAACGCACTATAGCCAATACCCAATTCTTCCAGTTTTTCAGCAAGAGTAACACCTGGGTGGGGGACTGACTCTGGAAAATATTCATTATGTTTTACCATGGTTATTTTTCTTTATGGTAGTTATAATTTTTATGAAGCTGCGCTACACCATCACCCCCTTCTTCACCTTAGCATTGCTCTGTAGATACTGCTCCCAATCCTGTAGCTGTGCGCCTTTCAGCACGCGGGGAAACTTGCTCATGGCGCCTTCTTTGCCTTTGGCGCGCAGGTAGTCTATGAATACGCTGCCGGGGAGTATTTTCACAAATATTTTTTTCAGCGCCGAGGTGCGCTCTACTTCGTAGTCGTCGTTGAGGCTGCACAGGGTTTCGTCGAGCAGTTCTTTTATTTTTTCTTCGTCCACATGGTCGTTGTCGCAGCCTATGTACCATTGGTGGGCAAAAAGGTTATCATACTTCAGCCCGGCTACGGCAAACTCGCGTATGGTTATGTTCAGCTTTTTAGATACCGTCTCTATGGCCTTGTTCATGTTGTCTATAGACATATGCTCCCCGCAAAGGCTCAGGAACTGCTTGGTGCGGCCCACTATGGCTATCTCGTGTTCTTTGGCATTGGTAAACCGCAACACATCGCCTATTATGTAGCGCCATGCGCCGGCGCAGGTACTCAGCACCACGGCATATTCCACCCCCTCCTGCACCTCGTGTACCATGTAGGTTTGCGGGTTTGGTTTCGGGTTGCCGTCTTCATCAAAATTATCGGGGATGAAGGGTATGAACTCGAAAAATATCCCCGCGTTCAGTACCAGCTTTATGCCCGCTCCCGGCTTCGCCTGGAAACCAAAAGACCCTTCCGACGCCATATAGGTCTCTATAAAAGTAACCGGCTTGCCCCATAGTTTTTTAAAACTCTCCCGGTATGGCTCTACCGAAACGCCGCCATGTATATACACGCACAGGTTAGGCCATATTTCGTGAATGTTTTTTACCCCGTAATGTTTTATTACCCGCTCCAGCACTATCTGCACCCATGCCGGCACACCGCAGATGATACCCACATCCCACTGCGTTGCCTTCTCTACTATCAGCTTTATGCGATCTTCCCATTTATGCCGTTTCGATATGCGCTGGCCGGGCTTGTACAGCAACGACGACATCCACCTCGGCATATTCTTTGCGCTTATGCCGCTCATATCGCCCTCATAGTATTCGCCTTTCTCAAATAACGAAGTGGTGCCCCCCAGCATCAGTATCCCTTTTTCAAAGGCCACAGGCCGTATCTTGAAATTGGCCATGCTGTATAGCTGTTTGAAACCTACTTTTTTTATGGAGCGTATCATATCCTGCGTTACAGGTATGTGCTTGCTGGCTGTTTCAGAGGTACCCGAACTTAGCGCGAAATATTTCACTTTGCCCGGCCAGGTCACATTTTCCTCACCCTCCTGGCAGCGATGCCACCATGTATCGTGCATTTCGGTATAGGTAACCACAGGCACCCTTTCGCGGAAAGCCTTTAAAAAATCTATTTCCTTGCTAAGTATCTCCCCGAATCCGTAATGCTTGCCAAATGAGGTATATTGCCCGCGTTCCAGCAATTGGCGGAGTGCGTGCCGCTGGTACGTTTGCGGGCTTGCTACCGGCAATTTGAATTGTTTCCGAAGTTGTAATGAACGAGCTATCAGATTACCTAATAATGCCATTGGTACTCTTTGCTTGATTTTTAATGAACAGCAAATTTACATTTTCCTTTGGTAAAGTGGTAGTAAGCGAATTAATTAAATGTTGTTACAGATTTAACATCAACACGTAGGGTTTCACATAGAGTCGCAAAGCCGCTTTATAGAAAGCAAATCAATGTCGCTAACTTAGGGGTTTACCCTTATCCAACACGTTATGCGGTCTGACCGCGTTACTACTATTTTCTTGTTAAGAACACTCTTTGGGACATTAAAAATTTTGGCTGCGTTTTACAATTTTCACATTTTCACATTTTTAATTTGCACATTATTATTCGCATTTCCACATTAATTTAAATATCGAGTTTCCTCCCTATATTTTTTACAGGGTAAGAAAGCCAGCCGCTTCCCCCCGTTTTAAAAAACAACGTGTTTTTTGCTTCCGCAGGTATTTCGGGCGGCACAGGAAGTTTGTGTTTCGATATTGTTGTTAATTCCAGGGTATCGCCCTTGCGTATGGCTGCGGGGTTTATATTGGCAGTAAGGTAATCAACTCCTTGCGGTACATTATACATCTGTTTTGTGATCTTCCGGGCCAGTACCACGGTGCAGGCCTGCCAGCCATCATCGCCATTCCAGCAGCATGTTTCGGGGTAGTGGTCGCCTTTCCATACCAGTATGAAGTGCGTATTTGTTTCAATGGGCCTTCCGGCTATGCCCGGTATTATCCGTTGTGTGTAGGCTTCGAGCAAGGTGAAGTAAGGCTTTGGTTTTTTCGTGGCGTTTTGAGCATCTGTAATAACGCTGACAGCAAAGCACAGCATGCAACAAAAAATAGTTCTCATACCCTAAAAGTACAAAAAGTAATTATACACAATAGCCGGATGTAAGACAAATTGGACTTATAAGCAAATTCCAATTGCCCCGACCTTCACTCCGCGTTGCCTTTTTCCACCCACGCCAAAACCGTGTCCAGACTGCCTAAAGGCTATACGCAAACACCCACGACAGTAGGCCAGCACCTGCTAAAGGTACGTCTTGACCGACAAATGACAAAGACAGCCGTTGCAAGACATATCGGGGTTAGCACTACGACGATTGCCATGTGGGAACATGGTAATGGAAATCCAGAGACAACGCACATGAAAGGGGTTATTTGTTTCTTGGGGTACTATCCTTTGCCGGAGCCTGTAACTTTATCGGAACAGATACGGAAGTACCGGCATGTGCATGGGCTGACTTTGGAAGGTTTTGGGAATTTGCTTGATGTTTCTGAGGCGACTGTTTGGACTTGGGAGAATGAGCGATACACTCCGGCGAAAGCAATAGTGCAGAAAATTACGGACTTGATTAACCAAAAAGAGCTTTCATAATGGGGTTCTTTTTTTATACAATTTACCATTCATGTCAATAATTATGCTACTATCTAAGAATCCAATTAATGTTTAAATTTACTCCCAAAATGACCACTACAATGGAAATAATATTATGCTCATTATGTTTTTTAATAATAATTTCTATAATACTGCAAATTGTATTGCGCCAAAAACCTCAGGGACAACCTGATATTTCTCCAAAAATTGATCAATTTTCGTTGTCGCTTGAGCGTATTGAAAAAAATCTAAAAGAAGATTTTAGAACAAACCGAGAAGAAAATGCAAAACTTACTAAGGATAACAGAGAAGAACTTAGCAAAACACTAAATGAATTCAAGAAAGAACTTGGAGAAATACTTAATAAAATTACAGAACAAGTTGGAAAAGACGCTACCCTACAAAGAGATACTTTAGTTAATGCTTTTAAAGGGTTTCAAGAAGCTTTTGATAAAAATGTAAAATCCTTTAATGAATTACAAAAAGAGAAATTTGGTCTATTAGAAAATAAGCAAAACGAATTAGTTAAAAGCACTGAAACCAAATTAGACATCATTAGAGCGACTGTGGAGGAAAAGCTTGAAAAAACTCTTAGTGAAAGGTTGGGGCAAAGCTTTGAAACTGTGGGTAAACAATTAATTGAAGTACAGAAAGGCTTAGGAGAAATGCAAACCCTTGCCCAGGATGTTGGTGGTCTTAAAAAGGTATTGAGCAATGTGAAAATGAGAGGAGGTATTGGAGAGGTGCAGTTAGCCATGCTACTTGAGCAAATACTTGCTCCCGATCAATACGAAGCAAATGTAAAAACAAAGGCTAGCAGTAGCGATTTAGTTGAATTTGCTATTAAACTTCCAGGAAAAAATGATAACAATACACCCGTATGGCTTCCTGTTGATGCCAAGTTCCCCAAAGATGTTTACGAGCAATTACAAAATGCCTATGATATAGGGGATATTTCTCAGATTGAGTTAGCTCAAAAGAATATGGAAAATACCATCAAAAAGATGGCGAAAGATATTGGTGACAAGTACATCGACCCGCCAAATACAACAGATTTTGGAATTATGTTCCTGCCTTTTGAAGGAATTTACGCAGAAGTAGTTCGCAAAGCCAGCTTATTGGAAGATTTACAGCGTAATTACAAAATAGTGGTTACAGGGCCTACTACATTGGCAGCTATTCTCAATAGCTTACAAATGGGATTTAGAACTTTAGCAATCCAAAAGAGAAGTAGTGAAGTATGGATGGTTTTGGGAGCAGTAAAGAAGGAGTTTGAGGTGTTTGGTGGCCTTATGCAAAAAGCACAAAAGAATATTCAAACAGGTCTTGATCAATTAGATGATGTAATGGGGAAAAGAACAAAAGCTATACAACGAAAATTACGGAGTGTTGAAACTTTGAGCGAGGCCGAGGCCAAATTGATTTTACCAGAGGTTACAGATATAGGACAAGTAGATGAAGAAGATGAAATTAGTAAAGAAAATTGAGATCCTTTTAGGCAATGAATTTACAGATCGGCGGTACTGGGAATGTAAATCAAACTGTGTCATGCCCTTTAACATGTGTTCCTTCGGGGGCATGCCCCCGAAGGAACACATGTTAAATATAAAATTTTTAAAAGAGCTTCGGAATTCTATCCCCAAACATAATACTTAATTGCTGAATGGTAAGGCTCCAATTTTGAAGTGGCTGCGTCCATTTCTCCATTATTCGCTGAGCGGCCAGATATACCAGCTTGAGCAGCGCCATATCACTTGTAAATGCACCTTTCGTTTTTGTGACTTTTCTGATTTGCCTGTGATAGCCTTCAATCGTATTTGTTGTATAGATCAACTTACGAATGTCGCCACTATACTTGAAAAATGTGCTGAGTTTATGCCAGTTATTACGCCACGAATTTACAACAATAGGATATTTTTTACCCCATTTTTCTTCAAATTCACCCAGATGCTGTAACCCCAATTCAATATTTGCAGCCCTGTATATTTTTTTTACATCGGTTACTACCGCTTTAACATCTTTACTTGCCACGTACTTTATCGTATTACGAACCTGGTGCACAATGCAGCTTTGAACCTCCGTTTTAGGGAATATACTATTAATCGCCTCCTCAAAACCATTAAGGTTGTCTATGCAGGCAATCAGGATGTCCTTTACGCCTCTTTGTTGTAAATCAGTCAATACACTCAACCAGAATTTAGAACCTTCACATTCGGCTATATACATGCCCATCAGGTGTTTGCGGCCTTCCAGGTCAATACCCAATACATTATACAAACAGCGGGTAACCACATGACCACTTTCGTCTTTGACCTTGTAATACATGGCATCTAACCACGTAATTGTATAAACCGGATCTAGCGCATGAGCTTGCCATAAACGAATAGCGGGAATGACCCTGTCGGTAACTTCCGACAATATGGTATGACTGATGTCGGTGTCATATATCTCCTTTATGTGCGCCGATATATCTCGAAGGCTCACCCCCAAACCATACATGCCCATAATTTTAGGCTCTATACTATCTGCCAGGATGGTTTGCCGTTTCTTGACAATCTCAGGCTCAAAGCTGCCGCCACGATCACGGGGAGTAGATAACTCCATTGTTCCCTCACTCGTCCGTAATTGCTTGGTGCCATGACCATTGCGGCGATTACGATCACCCTCCTCATACTGGCGCTCCTGTAGGTGGTTTTCCATTTCAGCCTCTAATGCAGCTTCAAGAAAGGACTTAAATAATGGGCCTAATGCTCCACCTTTGCCTAAAAGGGGGCGACCCGTTTTGAGTTGTTCCAAGGCTTTGTTCTTCACCTCTTCATAATCAAACTCAAAAGACTTAGTTGTGTTTTTCATATACTGCGTTTTTAAAGTTCCACTAATTTGTGGACTTTGACACAGTTTAGTTTACAGCCTCGCGGTACTCCGCTAATCAAATTTTTCAGTATAAGCTAACTGTACTTATTTTTATACTTTAGCGTAACGATAACGCCCTTTAATATTTGCAGCTAAATATTTCCCATGAGACCCATCGGGTGGATTATTCATGAAGTCGTTAGCAACTTGATTTGGCACATCGAAGTATTGATAAACTGAGCCATCCTTAAATTCAACTTCGACTGTCTCGTTTGCTTCATCATATCCAATTGAAGCAATGTTTGATGAGATAACTGAAACTCTATTCATAATACCTAAATTTTTGATTTCTGATGATGTCGGATTTTGTGAACGCCAAACTTTAATAAGTTCTTGGTAATCTTTTTCTGAAATAATTCTTTTAACCCCCCATCCTCCGGGGGTGGTAGAGTCCTCAGGTGGTTTTTCATCATAAACAATAGGATCAAAGCTGTCAGGGCGTTTATCCTTTTCTGGTGCATCTATTAAACACCGCATAGGTAGTTTAACTGCTTCACCAAGTATTATTGCTTCACCAGTTCTGAGGATTGGTAGCATACTTGTTAGACCTTCTAAGTTATCCGATACAGCTCCTTTTATATGAGCCCTATCGGTAGCATTAGATAATCTTAGTGCAAAGAAAGTTCCACATTGAGAGAGTATTGTTGAATTTATCTCCGATGGCCTTTGGCTTACTATCATAGCTCCAATGCCATACTTTCTTCCTTCTTTTGCAATTCTCTGTACAGTAATTGATGCTAAACCCGAGAAATTATCATTTAGATAATTGTGTGCCTCTTCCATTACAATAAGCAGTGGTCTATTTCTTCCTCCTTCAGGAAGTTTTCTTGACCAAAAAAGTGCATCGTATAATATTCTTAGAAGAACTCCTATTATCAAATTCAGAATAGAAGGTGGAACACCAGATAAATCTAAAATTGTAATTGGTTTATCACTTCCAATCCAACCTCGAAGCAATACATTCAAATCATCTGTAACTACTCCGTTTTCATTTGGAAGCCAATTGCCAGGTTTAAAGATAAAATCAAAACGAGGTATTCTTAGTTTTGCTCCTAAAGAATGAAGTTGTTGCCCTATATTTAATGATTCAGGTAAGTAATTGATTTTTTCAAGATCATTTGCCTCATTTTTTACTTTTTTGAATAAAGGAGGTATTCCAGTAATTGGATTTCCGATTATATCAATGCTATCTGCATCTTTTTCATATGCTAAATTATTGATAGCAAGACCTGTAGTACCTTTGTAATATGTTCCAAATGTTTCTGTATAAAGGCGATGCCAAAGATGGTTTAAACTAAACGGTATTGGAGTATCAACATTGATATTGTCATTATTTACTCCTTCCCTTTCAGTTGCTGCAATGCTTTTCTTTTTTTCTTTTATGATTCTTTCTAGAACAATGTTTTTATCCTTGTCATTAGCGAATTGACCAAAACTTATTTCAGCTAATTCTTCAAAGTTCAATGCCCAAAATGGAAGATATAATTCCTTCTCACCTATTGCTACATCCGCATTAATTTTGTATATATTTGAACGATCACGTAATGCCTTTCCATACTCTCCGTGTATATCCAGAATAATTATTCTAGCAGATGGATACACTTCAGGATTTGATAATGAGTTTATCAATGAAGCAACAGTTGTGGATTTTCCTGAGCCGGTAGTTCCGACAACGGCACTATGCCTTGTGATGAGTTTATTAATGTCAATTAATGCGGGTATTGATTCAGCACCGGCAATATGTCCAACTTTAACAAAATAAGGTTTATCAGGCTGCCCATAAATTCTACGTAAATCTGATTCTGATACTAAATGCACTTGATCGCCAATGGTTGGATATTGAGAAATTCCTCTCTCAAATTTTCCATTTCTTTGCCCCTCACCAACAAGTTGTATAGTGAGCCACCGATTCCCATAAGGTTGATTCATTACTTGGTTTTCAGGAACTGCACTTGCCCCGACCTGTGTTACAATTCCAAACAAATCAATGTATCCGATTGGGATTTTTACAAAACTCCCAATCTGCCCAATACGATAGCCTTCACCATCAACATAGGTCAACCCAGAAAGAGATTCATTTGCAAGTGTTACACTTACGGTAGTTCCGTTTACATCTTGAATTGTTCCTAAATAAGTTGACTTACTTTGCATCCTGAATTTTGAATTGTTCTTTCCCAATTAATTCCTGAACAAAATCACCGAATATAGCGAAGTTGCCCAATCGTAATTGATGGTGAATTATCGTTTCTTCTTTCGCATCATCCCCCTCTATTTTTATAATCTCAGGTACTTCTACAATTGCATTGGCAACATTATCATCTCCTTCTATTGGAGATTTTGAAAGTTTCCATTTACCTCTTAATCCACCGATAACGGCTTCATCGAAAGTCCAAACACTAAGGTTTGATCTATTCTCAGCAAGAGCTAAAGCCTTATCATATCGAATTACAACTTCGTTACTTTTATTTTTAAATGTTAGAGTATCAAACAATAGCACGATAACCATAGCTGTTGGATTCGCTTTTAAAGCGTTCAGAATTGTGTCATTCAAATGCTCATCGCTGAAAGAATAACCTGACATTATTAAGACCGCTGAATTTTGTCTTAAAAATGAGCTCAATCTATCAATCAAAGCGAGATACGGCATTTTTCTGCTTTGATCATATTTCAAGTGCGATGGATGAATAATGTATGAATCTTTTTCGTCAAGATACGTGGATCTATATACTTGATTATTTGATTTCTGAAACCAATTAATTGAACCGTGAATTTTCCATAGCCGTGACCAATGCTTAGGAATTAATGAATCTTCAACTGCTCTTAAATCGAAAAACGGATGTCTTGAACCTACAAAACCATCAAAATATGGAACTCCAATTTCTTCAAATGCCTGCTCAACCAATAAATCATAATTAGTAGTGAAAATTTCAATTGGGGAATCTCTCTCAATGTTATGAATCCACTGCGCTAATTGATGGTATGGTGTTTTATTATCTGGCAGAGATACTTTGAGTTTCTCTACAATTTTTTTACAAATATCTATTTCTAGAGTTTTTAAATCTTCTTCTTTGAACCCTCTTACATCAGTAGCTCCAATTGAAACCTGTTTTAACCCTCTTACGAAACTTAAAATATCTTCAATATTTGGATTATTATTCCCTGATTTAATCAGTTCTTCTAGCAATTTGTCATAAATATTTTTTTGCTCGTTTTTTGATATTAATTCTTCTGTTACAAACTTTGTAAGTCCACTTATATCAGGAATTAAAGGTGGGTTTCCTGCTGGCATTTTTACTGCTAAAGGACATCCCGCAGCAAGAAAAAAGCCTAATGGTTTTTTATCTTGTGAAAGAGTTTGCCTCAAATATTTTATTTGCCTAACAGGATCATGATTACTGCCCATAATATTGTATTTGCGCGTTGAGTATTTATTTATTTTCGGAAATAACAGTTAAACTTATAACCTAAAATATGAGCAAATTGACCACTTGTTTTGCTGGGCAAAATATTAGTTCTATATTTAAAGTAGCCAACAAATGTAATGTTTCTTTTTGTTTTATTATGAGTATTTTATAAAATTATTTAATAATTTCTAATAGGTCTGCATCGCAGTAGTCTAATGACGCATACACTGCTCCACTCTGTATGCAGATCAGCCCACCGCACAAGCCCATGCGCCGGTAAATCGGTATGAGATTTTGTTGCTCGGCAAACGATGCGCCATACCTAAAACAACCACTTGCTTTGATTAAATTTCAATTGCTAACCACCAGGTAACGCCAATCATTTGAAAAGTTAATTTACTGTATTGATCGTTTATTGTTATTGATCTGTTATTGAAGCCCCGTATATTTGCAAACGATTTTGTGCAAATGGAAAATTCGATTATAGAGTACCGGGAATGTTTGAAAGCAGTTTTTGAAATACACATAGACAAACTACACATCGTAGAAGCTTCATTAGCGCAAGGCGATAAACGCAAAGAGCTACTTTCTTTCAGTAAGGATTTTAATAGAAAATCAATCGAAAAGGGCAACGGCATAAAAAATAAATTCCAGTCATGCAGCAAGGATTTAAAAAGCGATTTGCGAAACGCATTATCTGAAATCTACAGTGAATACTACGACAAATTCCAGATTGAATTAGCAGCATAGCCCAGCCTGACAACGGTTTACAATCTTTGATAAGTATATTTGATATTATTATTGTAATGCGGTATTTTGCTTCTGACAAAAGTTGCCGTTGCAAAGCAGATTAGGGTGCCCTATCTACTCTTGCAGTTTATGGTTGACCATATTAATGTAAAGCCCGCTATGCAAATTAGATAATTACCGAATCAAGTAGCTTATTGCGCAGGTTTTGATAATTCGGGTATAGCTCTATCTTTTTACAGCTTTTATAAAAATCAATCTCTTCCAATTCATCTTCGCCTATCATTTTATGTTTTACAAGCCGTTTAATTTCTCTTTTCGTAAACTTGGTGTCCAGCTCATATAGATACCCTGTAATACTGTAAACTTCCGGTTTTTCAATGCTATCAAAATCCCAGATCGTACCGACTGTGATATTTTTGCGCAACTTCCATTCCTTGTATTCCTGTATTAAATTTCCCAGCCTGCCTTTTTTATCTATAGAAAAACCGAGGATCAGTAGGCCGATGCAACAAACAAAACCTTCTATCTTTTGCAGCGTTTTAGGTTCGATGTAATTAAAAATAAAGCTACCAAAAGAAAGAACAGCCCAAAATATCCTTTGAATATTCGTCATGGTTTTACAGTTTGATTACGACCAAAGATATGTGGTTAAATACTGAAATTCAACATCACCATAATTCTAAAATAGCGGTGGTTATGGTTGGGATTGTTTTTTTATTCACTCATAATTTCTTCAAACGTTCCTGTGTTATCCTGTTGACCTCGTATTTACCAAAACTGTAATAATGGCAGACATGCCAAATACGCATCATGAATTTGGCGATATTGGCATTATATTTCTCAAATATGATCGCCTGAAATGGAACTATCATGAAAAAACATAAAAATAGAAAAAGTATGATAATGTGGCATGTATATTGATTAAAGTAAGCTACTATCCATTAACTAAGCAAAAATTATAAGTCTCATGGTCTATTTTACTGATTTTTTTGGAATTGACACCGAAGTTTTAGAGAATTATGGCGCATTCAATATTTCGCTAATTAACGATCTTCCCGTGTTCATTGATCCCTTTTTACTCTATGGAAGTGAAAAAACTGAATATACTCAACTACATCAAGATATTCTTGATTATCTTTTATTCCTTAAAGAAAAATCTGCAAGAGGTAATGTAACAGACGCAGAAATTAAATCATGGTATAAGTTTTCCGAAGTAAAACAAAACTGGTTAGGATTCAGTGTGTCAGGGAACGGCGGAACTGGATTAGGTAAAAGTTTCAGCAATGCAATGTCAAAAAGTTTGCATATTGTTTTTGACGATAATACTATATCAGACACCTCACATTTAGAAAAAGTTACACTTTTCCAAACAGGTGTTGGGAAGGATAATATTAGTGATTTCACCTGCAATCTTATAAAGAATTTTCTTTTGGAATACACAGAAATATTTGCAAAGAAATATTTACTGTCAACTCAAATTAAGATATGCAATGTTGAAAAAGCATATTTCGACTATGATTTAGAAAGGTGGATGGCAAAAAAATATACTCTACCCGTATATGGAGATGGCTATATTATTTTAACACCGAGAGATCTATTGACGAAAGATGAAAATTGGATAAATAGCCACGACTTACGAGGCGATTTTATAGGTATATGTAACTCAATTCCAAATAATCAATTGAGAAGTGAAATTCAGGCCTTTTATAGATTACAATTACCGGCGCCAACTTACGTCGGAAAGGGTAGAAAACGAAGGCAAAAGGCGTTAAGCGCAAAAGAAATTTCTAAAGCAGTAAATCAAACAATCAGTACGTTTCCAGTTATTATAGATTATTTCATAAAGCAAAAAGAGGAAAATGCAGACGGTGCAAAAAACATTGCAGACGCAAAAGTTCAGGAGGTTGAAACTATTTTCCAGAAGAATGTCCAAGAACTAATTAAAATTCTTACCGATGAAACTACTTTTTATGAGAATAATATACGTGGTAGCTATAAGCAGGCCATAGAGAGAGTCCACTTTTTGAAAGATGTTATAGAAAACAAGGATGGCTATAGACTTTTCTATTATCAGGGTGAGCCAATAAAAAGAGAAGCGGATTTACAGGTCATTTACCGACTGACATGGTTTGCATCGTCATTTGATGTAAACCGTGAGGTAAATAATGGTCGTGGCCCTGTGGACTACACAGTCTCATATGGCTCTGCTGATAAAACAAATGTAGAATTTAAGTTGGCATCAAATTCAAAATTGAAAATGAACTTGGAAAGTCAAACCCAAGTATATGAACTCGCGGGGAATGCACAACAAACGATAAAGGTGATTTTATACTTCGACGGTACTGAATATGCTAAAGTTGTTTCAATTTTAAAGGAGTTGAAACTGGATAACGATAAAAATATTGTTCTTATTGATGCAGGAAACAATAAACCCTCTGCGTCAAATGTAAAACATTATCAGTCTGCTTCGCAGTAGTCTAATGACTGCCTACTCCGCTCCGCTCTATACGCAGACCAGCCCACCGCACAACCCCACCCGCAGGTAAATCGGTATTCAATTTTGTTGCTCGGCAAACAATGCGCCATGCCTAAAACAACCACTTGCTTTGATTAAATTTTCAATGGAAGCAAAGCAAGAGATTGTTTTTCCTGTACGGTATTGATACCCGGCTCCCTTGTCGCTGGGCATCAAACCTACAGGAGCGGCAGGATCACATCGTTTGCAGCTTCACAACAAAATCTCATGGCTGCTACCATGTTCTTTAGGCTTTACTGCTTACTCATTTCAAACACAGCTTTGCAGCGTTTTTATTCGCTCACAGAAGCCTAAAGCCCATCCGCAGCCCTTGTATGTGCTCGCCTGCGAAGCCACCGGCTGCGTTTCGGATTTTTGCTGGCACACGCCCACGCATATTTCATGCCGCGCAAAAATCCTGCACTGTGCAACTTGGGATTGCATCCTGTTACAAGTCGCCCCAGCCTGTGGCACTCGCAGCGAAACGCTCATTCTTCGCTTATTCGCTTTTTGGCGAGCGCTTCTCCGAGATCGCAATGAAAAATTGCAATCACGGTTTGTCTGGACACAGCCGCAGGCGCTTTTACTCCCACGCTTCCCAGGCCACGAAAAAATATTGTCATTGTATATCAATGCGTTCTGATTGAGACAGTATAAGGTTACGCTTTTGAATAGAAATATTGCTTTACTTTACGCCGATTGGCAGAGGAGCGTTTAGTTTGTGCGTGAAGAATAGCCAATGACACGGAGTTATAGTGTCGCATATTCTTAGCATATAAACAGCATCCTATGAGTAACGCATATTTGTACAAACAGGTCATGGTAGTGGATGATACCGATATAGACCGTCTCATTTCTGTTGCCTTTATCAAGAAGAATTTATTTGCCGAAGAAGTGAGTGCGCATAGTTCTGTTTTCGCGGCATTGCGTCATTTACATGCTTTGGAAAAACACCCCGATTCCTTTCCGCCGGTTATTTTTCTTGATGTGAATATGCCGATAATGGACGGGTTTGCTTTTTTGGATAACTATTTGAAATTGCCGGATGACCTACAACGGCGGAGTACAATAATAATGATTTCGGCTACCAATTCAGAAGAAGATTTTGTACGGATACATAGCTATCCGATTGTACGCATGTTCTTCCAAAAGCCATTGTCAGAAGCTATCCTGAATGAAATTCGCACCGCTATGGCTATAGCAGTATCTTAGCATTCAGTTTTCTTGTAGTTGTTCAATATTATCAACAAACCCGGCTATCGTTGCAATACGGTCATGGTTCAATAAATAATTAATGTTCTTGCCATCACGTTTAGTCTTGACAACGTTTGCTTCACGCAGGATTGCCAGATGTTGGGATGCAACAGACTGTTCCAAGCGCAGCTTTACATACAGGTCGGTAACACCTATGCTTTTGTTTTCTTCAATCACTTTCAGCATCTTTTGGCGCACATCTTTGTGATTAATGGCTCTTAATATTTTGGCTGCAATTTTTACTGCTACATAATCAAATTTAGTCGTTTCCATTGTTTCAAATTTAGAGTTGTGATTTAAGTAAATAATTGTTTGCCTGCAAATATACGAAAAATGGTTAAAGAGTTTTCGTCACTTTAAAAGCTACCGTTATTATCACTACATTTGGATTGAATTTTGTTTGAGCATTTTCATTTAGTACCCTGGTCATTTCAATGGCTGGGGTTTTTTCGTTTGCACTCTTGTTCAAATTCCGCATTGGGACAAGGTTTTAAGTTCCATTCCTAAAAAGATATTCATAGCCTGCCCAAAAGATTTATTCAACACTTCCATTTGCTTTTTACTCTGTCTGATGTCATTTGGCCTTTGCCACAGCAAAGATATGCTCGGACGGTTTGAGCCTGCAAGGTCATAGCGGGTTTTGGAAAAACAATCTCCACACTCCCACCACTTTTGAACCGCATCCGTTGAGGTCGTATTCTTTTTCCAAAAACCTTGCTGGCTCACCCCGTCCGTCATTGTTGTGGCTTATCAAAGGCAAATGAGAAAATTTAAGCCGCATTGGGCTTTGCCCGTAACGAGTAACCAAACAACAGCTACATATATGGAACAGAACACGCTCAACAAATCCCGCCTCATGCGTATCTCATGGGACATACAGAAACGCAGACGAAACACCCGCTCCAAAGCATTGATCGCAGCATGGGCGATATTTTCAAACGAGGATGTAACCATTTTGCACCTCACCCGAAAACTTAACCGGAACAACTCCACCCCGAGAAGGGTACTCAACCACTACACCCTATTCGCTCACTAATTCGTAACCAATTTTAAACCACATAAAAATCAAGACGTATGGAACTCACAGGAAGATTGACCGCAGACGCGGAAGTAAGAAAGACAACGGACAACAGGCAATTAGTGGCATTCACCATAGCGATCAATGACTACTACAAGCCGAAGAACGGAGAGCCGAAAGAACTCAAGGAGTTCTACCATTGCTCTTATTGGCTGACGACCAAGATTGCGGACAGCCTGCTAAAGGGAGGCATCGTAACCGTTACCGGACGGGTGTACCTCAATGAGTACAAGGGCAAGGACGGCAACCACCATGCGAACCTTGCCTGTCATGCGAACAGTATAAAGATACTGTTCATGCCGAAGAAGAACGGAGGAGCGCAGCAGAATACCGCAGCCCCAAAACAGGCAGCCAGCGGGCAACCAGCAGCCCCGGCAGGAAATCCAGAAACCAAAGACGATTTACCATTTTAAACAACCATCTATGAGCGTACTAACAGACAAAACAGAAAGACAAGCCATTGCCGAACTGGCAAAGTGCCTTATCCATTTCGAGCGGCTGTATCCGTTCAACATGAGCGCACAGGACGCGGCGGATGCAAGGCAGGCCCAAAACCTCATACAGACCATCATAGGCAGCAACGGGTACATGGCAGCCCATATCGGGGGCAAAGGGACACGGATTTACAAGAACAGAACTAACAAACAACTAAACGAACAAGTATGAGACCATTAGAACAATTAAACAACGTAGAACGTGCAAAGCTATTCCATGCACTATTCAAAGACGAGATACCCGCCGTGTTGCGGTTCACGCAAAATTCGGCGGGGATATTGCAAGACCAGCAGGAGGAATGCCGCAGCAAGTGGGAAAACCAATTGCTCACTTTCGATTTCTGGCTCCGGCTTGCCAGAGATGTGGCACAGTTAATTGACAGGAACGGCAAACGGCTTGAAAAGAGCAGCAGCCTTTTTGCAGACCTGCTTTTCGGCGGCTACCACGCCCTCTATATGGCGCATTGCTTAGACCAATACAGAAAGATACACACGCCAAAGAACGAAAAGTTCGGCATGGCAGTAGAACTATTTTTCTCTGACCACCCTAAAACAACTGACCATGAGATACTTTAAAGACTGTAAGACTATAGAAGAAGTAAAAGCCAGGTACAAGATACTTGCCAAACAGCACCATCCCGATTGCGGCGGAGACACCGCCACCATGCAGGAGATTAACACGGAGTATTCATTTGCCTGTGCCAAAATCTTGAAAGGCGAGAACCTGACGGACGAAGAAACCAGCGACCAGATGCGCATGTCGGAGGAATACCGGGAGGTCATAGAGAAGATAATCAACTTGCCGGGGATTATTATTGAGATAGTTGGTATGTGGATATGGATTACCGGTGATACAAAACCTGTAAGAACACAGCTTAAAGAGGCAGGTTTTTATTTCGCTTCTAAGAAAGTGGCGTGGTACTACCGGGCAGAGGAATACAAGACCAAAGGCGGCAAGAAAACCCTTGACGAGATACGGGAGAAGTACGGAAGCGAGACAGTTTCTCCCTGGAAACGGCAGCGAAGCAAGGTACTTGAATGACCGGAAGCGCCACACCTGAAAACGGTGTGGCGCTCTTTTAAAGATATTGATTGATTTTTGTTAGCTGGTTATTTTTTAGTTTGAAATGAGGTTATTCTTTTACAATTTTTCGTATCACCCGCGCACCTGTGTTAGTATCCATAATTTGACCAGAATACACGCCACCGGGCAGATCGTTGATATTGATTTGCTGTTTATCAGAAACGATAGCAGCGGTAAAAACTTCTTTGCCAAGTACATCATAGATAGTAAGCTGTAATCCTTTTGCATGTTCTATTGAAAAATTGCCAGTTGTAGGATTTGGAAATATTTGCACATTGGCAAACTGCATCTGCACATTGTTTACCCCCGCCGGTGCCACCCACACCGTTACCGTATCAGTCGTCCCGCCATCACAAATGTCTAAACTTAGCACGTATGTAGTAGTAGTATCCGGGTGTACTTTTATACTCCCAGTATTGCCTATGGGTACAAGGCTGCCAAGCACAAACCAAGTTAGTGGTAACCCTAATTCACTGCTACCTATGGTTGCGCTATCACTGCCAGGAGAAACATACGCATCTGGCCCGGCATCAGGTTTGGCGCCAATTTCTATTACGCTTACATCGTCTATGAGATAAAATACAATGCCGCTCCCAGTTACACCAAACGCTACTTTATCAGTATGTGCAAAATCAAAAAAATTGCCGATAGTGATAAAAGTTTCTGTTCCACTTGCGGTAAACAGACCTTGTACTTGCACCCAATTTAAAGTATCGGCAATTATTGCAGAAGCATATATTTGTGGGGAATATGCTGTTTGCGGATTTGCACAACCTGCGCTATCCTGTCCGATGTCTATTGAGCCATCGTCCAAATACGCACCAATTTTATCAATCGCATAGCTGGATATTTGTTCAAGGGTTGTATAAAAAGTAACACAATAATTTTTGCCTGCTGTCAATGGTTTATATAATCTGCCTTGTAGATAATCTCGTATGTCAACATTATCCGCCGGGCCAGTGGGGTCTATTAGCATTCTTACCTGAACCATTCCATTTCCCGTGCGGGGATAATGGCAAAAATAAACATTACAAGGGATATTTACGTCTACCTCTGGTATGCCAAGATGGGTTGTATCGCAAATGTTGCAATAATCAGGCAAACAAATTGGCCCAAAGTAAGCACCACCGGGCGACCATGTTGAATCAATGCCATTCCAATAATTTGCGTACTTTATTTCACTTGTTATCACAGGACAATTACTGTATTGTTCAAAGCTGGGATTTAATACATAATTCACCTGTGCCTGTATTTTCAAACAGGCACAGGTGAATAGCGTCAAAGAGAATATCAATGTTCTCATTCAACTATAAATTTAAACTTAAACATTCTTCCTTTGCTGTCCGTCAATTGTAACAAATACAATCCCGGCACTGCGTTTACTACCTGCAAATTTGTTGTCAGCGCATCAAAATGAAGATAGTCTTTATAGATAATTCTCCCAGTTACATCCCACATCTCCGCTATCACAGGCTGTTGATCCGAAACGCCTTGTTGTAATGTAAAGTTACCAGTATTTGGATTAGGAAACAAAATATATTGTTGCCCGCCAGCAGCTTGAGTAATGCCCCCGTCTCCATTGGGTATAGCCGGTGATTTGCCAGGCGCACTATGCCGCATAGCCAGGCTATCGTAATGTACGGTATCGTTGCAATTATTCGGGAAGAACACAAGCGTATCATAAATAATGTCGTAAAGTGCGCGGGCTTTATACACGCAGCCCCCGCCCGTTATCGGGCAGAGGTTGGCTAAGGTTGTAACCTCTGCGCTATCAGCGTTACTCATCACACTTTCTAAGTAGTGCAGGTACATTTGGTAATACGTCCTGTAGTTCACCACTATAGCATCAGCAGTCGTATCGTCAGCCATCTGCGCCCCGGTAGTGGTATCGTATTGCGCGTTTGCCATGCTGTCCACGCTGAAATTGTCCAGTATCAATTGCGCATCGCTTGTGTCGTAGATAGAAAGATCACTGTCTATTTGTGTGAACAACGCAAAGCGGCTGTTTCGCGCCATTGCCATAAAAGAAGCCAGTATTGCCGAGGTATCCGCCATTGCGGAATCCTGCAATAACGCTTCCCACAAAACAAATTGCGCATTCCAGCTATGCTGCACTGCCCATTGCGAATACGGAATATTGTTTTGTGCCACCAGCCCTGCGCCACCGCCACAGCAGGAAATAATGGTACTTGGAACACAATGATAATCAACTGCCACAGTTGATGCTACAATTCCATTGCCACTGCCTGTAATAGAAGTAGAGGTTCCGCCAGCCCAGCCGTAAACATGAGGTAAAACAATTGGCGGTGGGCCAACTGCTGATGTCCAATTATTCACAGGGTCGTCCGAAGGCGACCACGTATATACATACATGGGCGAGGATGTCGGAGATACGCCATAATGAGTATAAGTCTGGTAATGGGTTCCCGTCCAGCTAAAGCCTGATCCCGGAATAGTCTCCCATGTGTTCAGGCACGGGCTTCCACTTGCTCCTAATGTCTGTGGCCCTATTATGCCGCCCAGTACAAAACCCATACCAGAATTGGTCATGGTATTATCTATCCAATGAGATTGCAGGGTACAATGGTCAAATTCAAATGCCTTACCCACCGTTGATACCCCGTTGCAGTTTACTGAAAATCCGTTGCAGCCTGATTCCAGTACGCCATACCAGGCCGTATCGCTGTAGTCCACACCGGTAATCGTGTTCATAACCACCTGGTCGCCGCTCAGGTTATTATGCGACACGCCGTACTGGTTATTTTTTGTCGGGTACTCTATCAGGTTTATGGTATTCGTGTTGCTGGTGGATATTTGTTGCGAGGTGCCGTTCACATAGATACCGTTGTAAGCGCCAGTAATAATATTTTCATCCGTATTCAGTTGTGGCGCTACCGGTGGTGGTGGCCCTCCCGGTCTGATAGGCCAGAAAAGGTATTCAATAGTATTTTCCACCCATATCGGTTTGTCTATGTATCCGGTACCTATCGGCGCGGTTACACTTGCACTGTATGCAGCCCTGATATTATTATTCGAGATCGTTATTTTCCCCGGCAGCCCGTAGGATTCTTCATAAGGAATAGTTGAACCCGGCAATTTCACCGCTATGCCGTTGGCGGTATTTATTATCGTGTTCAGGCTCAGGTTCAGCGTGTCCCAATTCGAGGTCTGAACAAAGAAACCATAGTAATTACTGCTCACAAACGACCCGCTGCCGCAACAGCCGGTATTACTCTGCGTGGTTATTATCTGCGAGTTCAGACCCGTTATATGATAGTAACCGAAAGCCTCAACCCCGTATGCACAGTTCCAGAAATAGTTGGGTGAATAGGTTGTAGAGAAGCCGGATGTATATACGCCTTCCTCAACCGTAAGCTGGTAGTTATGCCCATCACTTTCGCCGGCATAAATGCCTATGCCGCCGCCACCTGTTGCTGCATTGTTTTTCGCCATGTGCGCAAAGGAGTTGTTTATAAAAGTTACATTGGCATTCAATGGAGCCACGCCGATATTAAGCGTATCAAACAGGTTCAACCCCGTCTGGCCTGCTATTCCAATTTCGCCCGGCTCACCCACCTGTACAGTGCCATAATTTGGCCATGTACCCGTGCCGATCCCGGTAAGGTTAATGCCCGTGGTAACCGCATTGTTGTGGCAAGGCTGACCTGCATACCCTGCAATGGCATAAGGCGCTATAAGCGGCGATGGTACTACAATCGGGGTTACCAGCGTTGATTCACTTGCCCAGGAACCCGGTGAACTTGCCAGTACACGGCTGGTAAATACCGTGTTTATCATGTTCAGCCCGGCATAGGTAGTTGGCGCTATGGTAGATATGGAGTAAGAGCCAATCTTAATACCAGTATTATTTTTGTTAAAGATCGCATTATTGCAGGTTATAAAGACCCCGGTGTAGCCCGGGTTTTCCGCATCCACGCCTGTTATCGCATCTTCTACGAGTGTACTTACTCCCAACGCATCTCCTTCCAGCGTTATGGTTCCGGTATTGTTACCAACGCTTTCCAAAACAATGCCTTGCCACATATTTCGTGCGCAGCTAAATAAATGGCTGCCTTTAAGTATGAGTGATGAAGTTTGATTTACCGATACCGTAACCCCCGGAGCAATAAAAACTATTGCATCCGTAAAATTTACCGATCCCATTATGGTTACATTGTTGGCGATATAATAGCTGCCAGCGGGAATACTGGTATTTATTATTCCCGATGCGCCTATTTGGGTATAGGCTACGCTGCTGAAAATATGGCAAGGAACGCAGGCTGCCGTATCAGTAGCGCCTACTGTTAGTGCAAAAGTTGAATAACAACCTCCGGGCAAAGTGTAGGTAATGGTTGCTGATCCAGAGCCTGTAGTGAGAACATTGCCTGTTACCGAACCAACAATTGCAACGGCGGTATTGCTGCTTGTCCAATGGCCGCCCGTGGTAACATCCGTTAAGGTTGCAGCCACCCCCGTACCACAAAATGTAGCCGTGCCTGCAATTGCTGCCGGAGCCGGAGCAACAGTTACCATTTCAGTTGCCATACAATGACCGGGCATGAGCGTGTAGGTTATCAATGCCGTTCCCGCAGAAACGCCAGTGACTGTCCCTGTACCGGAACCGACTGTGGCGACCGGCGGGCTGCTGCTGCTCCATGTACCGCCCAAAACCACATCAGAGAGAAAGCCGGGTGTGCCGAGACACACCAACGTTGCCCCGCTGATAGGCGCAGGTGCAGGATGAACGGTAACAGATACGGTTGCCGAGCAGTCGGCAGATGTGTAGGTTATGGTTGCCGTTCCCCCTGTAAGGCCGGTAAGGTAGCCTGTAGCCGATCCGATAGCAGCGATTGAGGGCGCGCTGCTCGTCCATGTGCCGCCATAGGGCATGTCGGTCATGGAAATAGTTGTTCCCGCGCAAAGCATGGTAGTGCCCCCGATAGCGGTAGGCTCCGTGTTTACCGTTACAGTTGCCGTTTTATAACACCCACCGGGAAGCGTATAGGTGATTGGCGCTGTTCCGGCGCTTACCGTTGATACTGTTCCCGTTGAGCCGATAGTCGCAACGGCTGTATTGCCGCTTGTCCATGTGCCGCCGGAAGTGGCGTCAGACAATATAGTACCCATGCCGAGGCAAATATTCTCCATGCCTAAAATGTGCATCGGTGAAGGATTTACCGTTACGGGTATGGTAACGGCGCAGCCAGCCACTATGTAATAAATCGTGTCAACCCCAGCGGTAACGCCAGTTACAGCACCCGCTCCGCCCATGCTTGTAAAGCCTAAGCCGCTTGCCCATATACCGCCCGGAGATGTATCAGAGAGCATTACAGTTGCGCTCACGCAGACATTGGTAGTGCCGGTGATTGCCGCAGGCGTTGCAATGACAGTCATTGTTGCCGAAGCAAGGCAGCCCGTACCAAGTGTATAGGTTATGAGTACCGTTCCTGCTGTAACACCCGTAACTATTCCGCTGCCGGAACCAATAGAGGCATATGCCGGGCTTTCGCTTGACCATGTACCACCACTGGTAGCGTCTGACAGCGTAAGCGTGGAGCCGACACACACAGGCGCGAGGCCGCTGATCGCCGGAACTCCGGCATTGACGGTTACAGTAGCAGTGCTGTAGCACCCATCGCTGATCGTATATCTTACCGCTACCGTTCCGCCTGAAGTTCCCGTTACCACCCCGCTTGATGAACCAACTGTAGCCGCGCCCGTTATACCGGAACTGCTCCACACACCGCCGCTTACGGAATCATGTAACGTAATTGTTGACCCTGTACAAAATGATGCGGAACCGGTGATAACGGATGGCAAAGCATTTACGGTTATGGTCTTACTTGCCGAGCAGCCAGCGGGTAATACGTAGAGTATAATCGCAGTTCCGGGTAATACGCCGGTAACCGCGCCTGTGCTGCCTACAGTAGCTATCGACGTTGCAAGGCTACCCCATGTGCCGCCGGAAACCGCATCACTCAGGCCGATTGTTGAACCTGCGCATACGCCCGAAACGCCTAAAATCACAGCAGGAGAGGGATTGACCGTTACAGTTCCGGTAACATAGCAGGAACCCGAATAGCTGTAGGTAATAGTAGCTGTTCCCGCGCCAGTACCCGACATTCTTCCTATGTAAATGCCCGTTGTACCGACCGATGCAACATAAATATTACTGCTGCTCCACGTCCCGCCTGTTGACGGATCGGTCAGGGTAACGGATGAGCCTTGACATATGGCTGTGGGCAAACCTGAAATGGACGAAGGAGAAGAATTGACTGTGATTGTTTTTGTAACAAAGCAGCCGGACGGCATAGCATAGTCAATGATTGCCGTACCAGAAGCTACGCCTGATACAGTTCCGCTGGTAACAGTTGCGGTGCCGGTAGCACTGCTGCTCCATGAGCCGCCGCTTGTGGCATCGGCCAATGTAATAGTTGCGCCTGTGCATACGAAATTCATGCCGGTGATTGCCGCCGGGGTTTGGTTGACCGTTATTGCAGCAACCGCAAAACAACCCCCTGCTAACGTATAGGTTATGGTTGGCGTACCTACGGCTACTCCCGTTACCGTGCCGGAGGTTGAATTTACAGTAGCGTAAGAAGTATTGCTGCTGCTCCATATTCCGCCACTTTCGGAATTGGTAAGCGAAATAGTCGCACCGGTGCAAACCGGGGAAACGCCGCCAATAGCAGATGGCAGGGCATTTATAGTTACCGGGACAGTAATATAGCAGCCTGCGGGAAGCGTATAGGTGATTATGATTGTTCCCGCCGCTATGCCGCTGACATTTCCTGAACCGTCAACCGTTCCGTATGATGGATTGCTGCTACTCCATGTCCCGCCACTGTAACTATTGCTTAGTGAAGTTGTTGCGCCCACGCACACCGCCGGAGTGCCTGAAATTGCAGAAGGTGTTTGATTGACCGTTACCACACCTGCGGCGTAGCAGCCTGTGGAAAGCAAATAGGTAATAGTGGGATTTCCCACTGCAACGCCTGTTACCGTGCCGGAAGTTGAACCCACTGTGGCATAGGCAGTATTGCTGCTACTCCATGTTCCGGTGGGTGTTGTCGGGTCGGCCAGTGAAATGGTTGCTCCTGTGCAGACAGAGGTAATTCCCAGGATTGGCGGAGGACTTGTATTGACCGTTACCGGTGTTGTACTCAAACACCCCGTTGGCAAGGTATAGGTAATAGTTACCACGCCAGCCAACATACCCGTAAGCAAGCCCGAACCGGAGCCAATCGTTGCATCTAAAAAATTGCTGCTTAACCATGAACCGCCGCTGTGAGTATTGGTGAGCGTAACGGATGAACCAGTACAAACCGAAGACGGCCCGCCAAAGGTGGAGGGCAGCGGGTTGACGGTTACAACAGCAGTTACATACAGGCCGCAGGCATCAATATAGGTGATAACCGCCGTTCCTCCTGTTACGCCTGATACTATGCCGGTCGTGGAACCGACAGTTGCCACCGATGTATTGTTACTGCTCCATGACCCGCCCGGCACTGTTTCAGTAAGTGGCGCTGTGCTGCCTGCGCACAAGGTCAGTAAGCCGGTAATGGGCGCGGGCGCTGTATAAAGTATTGTCGAAGTGGCAAACGTATCCCTGCAACCATCGGTTACCGTTACCGTATAGGTTGCGTTTATGGTTGCGTTTACCGTATCTATGGAATCGGTAAGTGCAGTTGCCGCTGTAGCATTCCAGTCATACGAAAGTTTACAGAACGCATTTGTAACATTTGAAGTTAATAAGGTCTTACATCCGGGAAGCGGCGACTGGCTGACAGTTACAGTTAATGGCAGCAGTGCAGTCGTATCTTCTTTCAGGGAAAGATTATCTATATGGAAATAATCCTGCACCGCATAGGTGGTATCACGGGCTAAATACAATACGGTTGACGGAGGCGCACCACATAATTTCAGGTGGATCGTCGTATGCACCCAATCATGCGTGGTAAAGGGTACTGTATCCACGACATAGTAATTGAACGAACTTAGCGGGTTGGTTGTGCGCAGGTCAACGATGTGATCGGCTAATCCTATTCGGAGTGGCAGCGTGGAGTTATAGGCAAAGTCTGGCCGGAATAAATCAAATTCAAGTATGTACGGTTTACACGCCCTCACGGTATCGGCGAGGTAATAGTAACTTGCGGCGGGAGTTCCGAAAAACTGGTACCTGTTGCCAACACTGTCTTTAGGCCACGGGTTATCATTAAAGGTGATCCCGCCTGTCGGCCATGAGAGCAAACGGCTTCCCCATGAGCTTGTCGAGGTATCAAGGGTGCCACACCCTTGCGTCCAGGTGTTCCCGATAACTGTTCCTGATGATGTGCCGAGACTGAACAATACATCACTGGTGTTATAGTCTGAAAGAAATCCATACGGATGGCAGTCTGAAAACTGTATGCCCTGCCATCTTCCTTCGCGGTAACCGTCTGCCGTCAGCACTGCATTGTTTTTAGTTTCATCATAATAAGCTATCTTTACTTCGCTGCCTTCTTCAAAGCCGGGATTGCATACCATATTCGTTCCGGGGGCAGCGCTGACATTTGTGCCTTTATACACTTCAATAGTGATTACCTCGAAAGACCCATCCTCTTTCCCGTCAGAAATATTTACGCCCAGTTGCGTTTTTCCGTAGAAGTTGGCACGAGGCGTATAGGTTATTGTTTTGGCATCGGAACTTACGTGGAGCAGCACATGATTATTGCCGCCGCTGCCACATCCCCTGAAATTCACCAGCGTAGTAGAATCAAAGTAAAGGTTTGCTACATCCGCTGCATCGGAATCGGTTACGTCTCCGCGCGCTATCAATGTGTCAATATTTATAGTGATCGAAGAACCGATATTATTGGTCAGGGTATCATCGTAGGGTACTTCTTCGGTGAAAAGCCCGTAATTATTTCCGAACAAGATGGAGTAATGCCCCATCTTTCTTGAATAAGGCGCATGATTGCTATAGATATAGGGATTGGCGGAAACATAGGAGGAGTTAAGCCGGTATCCCAAAACATTCACTAAGTTTTGCAACTCACCCTTTGTATAGGTTCGGTGCGTAACACCGGGATATATTCCCGGCGCCATGACATAATTTTGCGCATCGCCGGGACTGATCCGTTCCCGTTCCGTATAGCTGCCCAACTGGTCGTCCATGTGCGACAAAAACGAGGGTGGTACGGCAGAAGGATAGCCGCCGGAATATACAGGGTGGTTATTGGGTGCCGCACTGTCATTGATCCAGTAGTTATTGTTGCTCTTAAAAGCCGCGACTGTTGTATCAAGTACAGGCGTGGTAGTAGTACCGCTCAATACTTTGGTCAGCGCAAGCGGGTATGAATTATTGCCTACGCATAGCGACCAGTCCAACGCTGTAAAAATGTGCGGGTTTGTAGTTATTGCAGGATGCGGAGTTAAAGAGTCTGAGCCGCTCCCGGGAAATGAAATCAGGCTGACCCAACCGAGATTATGAGTAATTTCGTGAATCGAAACGCTCATCATATCTATTTTTTGACAAGATGTAGTTGTTGTCAGGCCCGTAACTACAAAAGGTACGGAGTAATCGCTTTGCCACTGGATTATTCCTTGATTTGTAGATACGCCGGAAGACGAAATAGAATAAACACTGTCAAAATTGTATTGCAGGTAACCGTGAAAATAATTTGTAGGAAGTGAATCATGCAAATTCCACGAAGGGCTGTTGATGTAATCATTCATCCAGCCTTTTACGAGGCCGGTAACAGTAGTGTCGTATTGGAGAATTGCCCGGGCAGCAAATTCAACTGATGAATTGGACGGGTGGGTGCCGGGAGCAAACGAGGTATCTATATACAACCTGATATGGTCAGTATCAGAAACATGGCTGAAATCAAATACCGATTGGATATAGGTAAGTGCGGCACAGACGGTATTTACCCGGAGTGTCCCCAAAGCAACATACGTAAAACCGGACAAAACCAACGTGGGATCGTCAAAGCCGGTGCCGGTACCCGCATTTATATCGGCAAAGTACATGTCCACCTTCCCGCAGGGAATTATTGCGGAAGAAGAAAATCCTGCCGGTCCCGGGGTTCCGCCCCCGGATGCGGGAATACTTACTATGTGAGAACTGCCTGTAGTTCCACAGCCATATGATGTGGCGGTCGTATCCTGCGACCATGCAATAGTCGTCAGGCAGAGCATGAGCGCTATGCTCAACAGGCTTACAATCCGAGCCTGTGTAAAGGGTAAACGTTTTTTCATACGCTATAATTTTTTGTTTTTTGTGAAAAATTTGATGCTGAAAAATAGAGGGAATGATTTTTATTAACTACAGGCAAAAAACAGAAATTTTTATTTTGCAGTAACACTAAGAAAGCATTGAGGCTGATGCTTGCTAACCCTTCGGTTTGAGAACAAAAGGCTCAGTCCTGAAAATAATTTTCAATTTGCTGCCAGCAGCGGTGGTAATAATTTTTGCAAGCATTTTTTTGCAAAGCAGGTAAACGGCAGCATGTGTCGTGAGCAATTGAGAATTGTGTAACGTCTTTTTCATGCAGCATATTTTTTCTGTGAAAAAAATCTGATACAAAGTACCTGCAATTGGAGGCAAGGTAGAGAGCATCTTTCATTGCAAAGTGTTCAAATTATCAACAAAATATTAAATCGTTAGCCATTGGTTTTGCACAATGTAAAGCGTTTTTCCAATTTTTTATTACGTCTGAAAAAATTACTTTTTTTTGTCCGAAAAGCTCGCAACCGAGAGCTTTTCGGACAAAAAAAGTTTTCAGGACTATTTCGCAATCAGACGATTTTATATACCAGCAATTGCATGATTAGTTTGTGGACAAGGTAATGTGTTGTTGTCATTTAAAACACCGTTTTTAAACGGTATTATTTTTCAGTATGCTTTTATAAGCAGCAATTTAACCGCTACCCAATATCTTATTTCAAAGCCTGATTAAGATCATTGAACCTGTGCCGTAAAGCTGCCGTTCGTAACCGTAACAGAACCTGTGCCGCCATATAAGTTGGCGGTGAAAGAAAATGTGCCGGTAACAACAGTTGATGAAGCTGAAATAATAGTAACTGATCCGCTGGAGAAGTTAGTATATAATGCTGAACCGTCACTATAATCACCAGAGAAGGACGGCACACTATTGGAAGTATATAGATTGTATGTACCAACACCCCGGTATTTGAAGAGATACAAATCTATATCCGGCTTACCAGCATACCCGCCACCGGCATTAATGTAATAGCTCGAATCCTGGGTATAAGGACTGAACAAGCAGCTATCTCCGTTAAAGGCAGAGCCGTTTATCGTAGCGGTCATTACAAACGCAGGGGTACTGCTACTATCTTTCTTTTTTGTGCAGCTAAAAAATGTTGCTGCTCCTGCGATCACAACGAACGCAGCGATTATTTTTCTTTTCATACGGTTGATTTTTTGTTTAGGCGAAATAATCTCATACTTTTGTTACAAAGAAGAAATTTTTGGAATATTTTATTCCAAAACTGGAATATTTTATTCCGCAACTAAAATGTGTATCAATTATGCCACCAAAAACAGCAGCCAAGCCGCACATCGGCAGAAAGATTGAGCGGATACGAACATTGAAAGGCATTAAGCAAGATATACTTGCCGCCAAGATGGGTATGCACCAAAGTACGTTATCCAAAATAGAAAAATCTGCGACCATTGACGAGGCAAAATTGAAGATGATCGCGGACGCTATGGAAGTGAGTGTTGAGGCAATAGAGAATTTTAATGAGGAAGCAGTTATTAACCACATGAACAACATCCACAATAACTATGATAGTTCAGTGAATGCAGTCATTTATTATCAGCTAAGCCCCATTGAAAAAATAGTAGAACTGTATGAACGCTTGTTAACGAGTGAACGGGAAAAAGTTACATTATTAGAGGGACTACTAAAAAATAAAGACACAAAATAAAAGCCCAACAATCTTTTGTTGAGCCTTATTGTTTTACATGGTGATGCGTCACAGTTATGAACCTCAAATACTTCCATAGTGCCTGTCATTGCGTGTTTGCCGTTTCCCCCTGAAATAGAAAGTTGATAGCCTTTTCCGCCTGGTATGCCGCCGAGAATATCAGATGGTGGTCTAATTCAAACCGTTTAATCCACTCCGCTATATATTCGTCAGAAGGCATAAATTCAGGCATCACTCCATAATGCGACATGAGGTAGGAAGCCCCTATTTCGGCAACAAGTTCCTCATGCGAATAGGCATCATATCCGAACTCAGACATTTGGATAAGGTCTTTCCTATTCAACCGGCTGTGGTGTCCGGTAGCGTGTACCAGCGTATGAAAGCGCGCCCAGAGAAATGCTTGTTTGTTCGGGAAGGTTTTTTCATTGGGCAGGTTGATAAAATCCAGTAAGGGATTGTAGTACGCCTGCTTCTGATCCTTTGACTTGATGGGTACGCAGTCTGGTATAGGGTCAAATTCGGGGATCACTTCCGGGAACGTTTTGCCGGCATCCCATTTGCATTGCGCGATGTTGAACACCATGTATGGCAATAGCTCCTTTTTCCCAGGGTTTGCCTCGATGTCCGTTGCATCCGCATTCGGATCATAGTTGGCATCGCCAAAAAATGAAATGACATGCGGCCTTTCTTTCGGCAGTATAGCCCCGTCCAGCGTTTCAAGCTGTTTGGAGGTAATAAACAGGTTCCGGGAATAGCCGAGTGAGGCCAGCAGAATCCGGTTGACACTCTGGTATTCATTACCAGTTACCAGATTCTGAGGTAGTCCGGCATTAGCCCATGATACCCGCCAGGGTACGATACCGTTGTTGAGTTTCTCAATGATCTTTCCTGTGATGGTGGCGTATATGTCTCTTTGCACGCCCTTTTTTGCAGTCGCTGTTTGCGTCTCCATGATTGTATGTTTTTTGTTGTTAAAAAATTGGTTTCAGGGATAGTATATGAAAGCGGCTGGCACCTGTCAGGGGGGAACCAATTGCTGGAAGCGGCAATATTGACACGCAGCAAAAAAGGCAACATTGTATGCTGCCTTTTAGAATAGCTGTAATTGGGAGCCGTTGCCAGTTGGCGCATCTTCTTTTGACGGGAGGATAATGGACGGTATTGGCTTTGCTGCTTTTGGTTTGAGTGCGTTCTGCTGCATGTGCCAGAGCCAAGACTTTTCTTTTTCCTGTATCCTGAATACGCCGAACGGTGCGAAGGACAGGACATAGCTCATGCGAAAGTCATTGGGGTTCATGGTATCCGCCCACATGACCTCGCCATGAAAGATACCGTTCATAAAGAGATTGATAGCCGTCATTTTTACGCAGGTGTGGTCTATGTCAATGCCATAGTACCGATGCCGTGTACCAAGCGTCTTTGCCCCGGCAAGCAGGGTGCGACCGCTTCCACAAGCAGGGTCAATAATCCGTTGCGGTTTTTCTGTATCGGCGTGATCCCCGCAAGTAATTTGAGCCATAAAGTCACAGATATGATAGGGCGTGAAGAATTGCCCCGATCCTTTCCTGCAAAAGTTCAACTCATAAAACTCACCGAGTACATCATTACCAGAGCGGCTGTCAAAGCGTTCTTCCATTTCCAATGTCAGGAGCGCAAGCAATTGGGAAAATAGAGGTTGTAACTCCTTTGGATACCCCACAATGATAGTCATGTACAGGTCTTCATCGTAGGACATGCCGGTGGCAATGTTTTGAGAGAAGGCGCAGAGCGCCATTGTAAGGAAGTCGTCAAAGACGGTGCGGACATCATGCTTATAGCTGAATGAATCCATCAGGCTGGCGAATGTTTCTTGTTTACTTTTCATAGAATGTGTTTATGAAAAGAGTAGCAAGAAATTACAAGGTTGGGAGGGGGGAAGATGTTGCTAAAGGAAGCAGGTTTACGATTCCTGTTATATGGGATAGTTCGCAGTCAGCACCTCCGTTTTGTTCTTTCGTCCCGACCCGAAATTAACGGCAATGGGCTGCTCAATTTTTTTCGTGTGTCAGCCGTTATTGTTCGTCCACTTTGAAAGAATGTCGGAGGGATATGAGGAAAGCAGAAACTTTCCTTTGATTTTTGAAAGGCAGGAGAGCAGTTGCTCGAAATAGGTTAGCGTGTAGCCCGCATAATGGTCGCAGTCACTGCCGACATACGGCGGGTCGCAGTAGAAAAAGGAATCAGGGCTGTCCCAGCGTTGTATGACGGAAAGCGCATCCGAGCATTCCAGATGCACCCGTCCGAGCCGCTTGGCGTATAGTTCGGTGAACACTTCCTTTTTATTCGCTATGCTGATTGGCAGTACATTTTTGGTACGGCTATACCCCCAACTCCCGTTGATTTTTCCCGCAAATTCCTGGTTGCACAGCACCTACACCGCCCACGCCCGTTTTACTTCGCTGAACAGGTGCGGGTTGGCATATACAACCCGTGCATCTTCATACAGCTTCCGGCTGTGCAGGGTTTGGCGGATTTCTTTTTGCAGGTTATTGTACTTTTCGGAAATAACCCTATAAAAATTAATCAGTTCACCGTTGGTATCGTTCAGCACTTCAACCTTAGCTGGAGGCTTGGCAAAGAATATGGTTGCGCCGCCAGCAAATGGTTCAGCATACACGACATGAGGAGGTATGAGCGGGACAATGACACCTGCCAGCTTCTGTTTGCCGCCGTAATACGTTATGGGAGTTTTGAGGGAGCGCGGCGCACTGCTTTTGTTCTTCATAATTACAACTTAACAATGATTATGATTTTACAGGAGCAGGAAGAAATTGCCGGAAGCGGCAACGGTACGGAATATGTAAAAAACAGTCCCTTAAATCGGGACTGTCTTTACAAATTGCATTGCGAACCACTCATTACACAAAGTCATTACTCCATGTGGGTACATAGCACAGCCTCGAACATCCGGTAGTAATACGCTTCCTTGTTCCGCCGTTCCCGCTGGAATTCCGGCAGCAGTTCCGGGTGCCGTTTGACGATGTAGGCAATGAGTTCCGCCCTGGTGGCCTTTGCCGTTCCCGCATGTGCCAGCTTCAATTGGTTGAGCGTGTAGTACCCGATCTGAATGCCTTTCCGTTCCCGGAGTACATTGAGTGAGCCGATAAGCTGTATGAAGGCTTTGGAGGTTGGCAGCGCGTCAGGCAGCTTTACCGCGATTTTCTCCACCGCATGGAGTTCAATGTGCCTGGCTATGGATCGCAGTATGCGCTTCAGCTTTTTGTGCGACCAGCTTCCCGGAAACGACTGCATCTGCCAGTGCGCAAGTTTACCGTCCTGCACAACCGCAATGCCGCAGCGCCGGGTTCCCGGACTAATCCCGAGAACTGCTTTTGCCGCCATTTTGAGTAACGAGAAAGGTGTATAATGCGCCCCTGGTCTTGCGTATCTGGTTTTCAGGAATCGAAAGCACTTTTTGCAGGGTCTTTCGCAAAAAGCCTTCGGTGTATTTTTCTGCAAAGCCGATATGCACAGTGAGTGAATCAGTGTCATCAAGGGCAGCCGCGATCTCGCGGGCCAGTTTTTCTTCTTTTGGTGTCGCCATATATGTTGCTTGTAGAAGCTAATTAAGTTGATAAAGAACAGAGTTTTCCACAGATTCCCGTTCGTTCGCCTATTCGTTATTTATTTTTATAAATAAATCGGTTAGAGCGAACGTTACTGTAAGGAAGAAGGAAATTGAAAAAACAGGAATGATACAGAATGCTAAAATTGTCACAGCAAAGAAACGTGCCTGTGAGGGCAGGAATACCGGAATTTGTGTACACAAAATGTAGGTTAGCTGTTAGGGGCCGCGGTCAGTCGGAAACTCGACTTTCAGGTTTTCGGTCAATCGTTCTGCCTCATTCGGGAACAGTTCTGTTAATAGCTCAATGCCTCTTTCGTAGTACAATTCATTGACCAGCGTTTTGTACAAAAGCGACAGTTTGAGCAGGTTATCCGAACTCGGCATGATCTCACCGCGCTCCCAACGGGAGATCATGGCGGTGCTTTTCAGTTTCAGCTTCCGCATGATTGCAGCCTGGGAATATCCCATCATCTTGCGGTGTTCCTGTAAACTATTCGGAATTTTTTTAAACCTGCGCTTCATTGCATATTGAGTGTAGCAATTGGAGATATGGGAGCGGGAGGGGGAAGAAAATGCCGGACGCGGCAATTTTTGTGGATAACAGAAAAATAACCGACGATACAAAAAATTCCACACTCACTACCTACCTAATTGCATGGTATGAGGATACAAAAAACGACATGAAAAAAATCTAAAGTTGCTTGACAAAATACGGGGAAAGATTAAAGTGCGGCAATGAGACAGACAAAAAAAACACCAGCAGTCAAGAGCATAGATGTGGATAAAGAACTTGCGGCAATTGACGCCTTATTCAAAAAGCTGGAAAACGACAAAAGCCTGCCGACATTCGGGCAGCATTTCATGCACTGCCTCATGTTCGGCATTGGGAGGAACGTTGATCTCAAAGCCCTCTATCCAAAAACATACAAAGAACTGAGCGCATGGCTGGTGCAGCATAACAGAAAGATTTTGGCGGCGCGGAAGGAATAATATTAATCGCTTAACCTGTCCTGACGTGTTATTCTTTCCGCTTTCTTTACAGAAGATAATTCTTGTTTTTGAATAGAGGTTATCTCATGTGGTACACTTTGTTCGAGAGAAGGAATGCTGATATTCGTATCGTTTCTGTCCTTGAATCCAGTTCGAACTTCCTCTACTATAGTGGACCATATAAGAATGATAGGACGCAAAAGTGTATTCCAACCTTCTGTATCAAGGGTTTTATGCGGTTCGACCCGCTTAAATTCAGCATACAGACCAGGATACCCTTTTTTAATCGGAATTAGCCAATCCGAGGCTTTAAATAAGAGTTCTTTGTTGTTTAGGCTGTAGTTCGACCCAAGATTGGAAACGATCTCCCGTTTCTTTTCTGTGCTGCCATGAACAAAGCTATTGTGTGCGTATGTGGCAAAGTGGAAAGCCTTTGCTGTAAGCGCAAGCCACATATCAGCATAGTTTGTTTGTTCGTTTAGTTGGGCGGTGAGTTTTGTAATGCTGTTCCGTAATACATCCCGCTCATTGATAAAAGAAGCATCGTCTATGAGTTCCTTATAGCACATACGTGTGAGGCTGGCAAGTTCTTTCTCCGCTTCACGAAGCGTTTTTTCCAGCATTGCGCGGTTGCTGTCAGCATCACGCGCCGCCTTGCCTTTTTCACCGTCAAGATATTCGAGCGCCCATTCCATGAATTCAGGAATAATGGTAAAGCGTTCCAGTTCCCGTTCTATTTGGGTTTCAAGGAACGCAAGTGGTACCGGAGGATTGATACAAGGAATTGCTTTGTTCTTGTGTCCGCAGTGGTAGTACACATATTGCTTGTATATGCCGGTGGATTTTACCAGCTTCATTTTCTCCGTTGCAGTGTACATCAGGCCGCAGGTGTGGCAGCGGATGAGGCCGGTGTAGGCAAAGCTGTGGTGCTGCTTTCGGGGTGATCCCTTGCGCCCTAAGAGCATCTGTACGCGGTCATATTCGGCAAGGGTTATCATTGGCTTGTGGCTGCCCTGGTATAACCTGCCACGCCACTCGAACAATCCCGTATAGAAGATGTTGCCGAATATCACATAAGTATGGCTTACGGCAAGTTCTATGCCGCCTCTCTTTTTGTGTACGGGTGTTCGCAAGCCCCACTCTTCATTAGCAATCTTTCGGATTTCCTGCGGGGAATAGTTTCCGGTGAGCATCATATCCCACATTTGGCGGATGATGGCAAAGCGCTCTGGGTCAGGTTTAATGGTTCTGTCTATCATGTCATTGGCATAGCCGATTGGAGCCATAGCGGGCTTCCAGCCGCGATCTGCCTTGCCTTCCATGCCGCGCATACAGTTCTTTCGCAGGTCAATGATGTACTGGTTCGCCATGCCGCTTTCGATATGAAAGAGCAGCACATTATCACCCGGCTGATACTTTTTGTCTATGGTCTGTATGCACTGAATAGCCCCTTCCTGGAGCATCCAATGTACCGTGCCGCTATCAACCGGATTGCGGGAAAGGCGATTCAGTTCCCAGCACAAAATTCCGTTTGCTTCGCCCTTCTCAATTCTTTTGAGCATTTCTGAAAACACTGGTCGGTTGTACGGCCGCTTTGCGGATTTTGCTTCAATGAATATTTCCTTTATGACTATGCCCAAAGGAGACGCCAGTTCCTTCAACCGGGCTATCTGGTCGTCAATTGACTGCACCTGCCGGTCCTCACTTTCGGAGGACTTACGAGCATACAGGAAAAATATCAGTTTTTGTACGGTCTGGTGGTTCATTGTAGTTAATAACCGTATTATAAAATATCGTCATTGTCGTGTAAAGCAATGTGTTCAACGATTTGGGGCAACATTTCAAGCCGTCTTTTTTGGATGGCTTCGTACTCTTCGAGCGACATCGGTTTGTAAATGAGTTTGAGCATGGCAATGAGCTTGATGCCTTGCTCATAGGCATCTTCTTTACTTATCTCTTTCCTGAAGCGTTTGAAATACAACCGCCGGAATATTTCAACTTGTTCATCGGACAATACCATGCTGGTATTGTGTGGCATTTTTTGAAAGGTGAATAGCAGGAACAATTTGCCGAAACCGGCTACTAATTCCTGATGAAGGTAGATACTTTATTCAGCAGTAGGTCGTACCGCATCAATGACTAAGTAGTGAAATTCCACCTTAAACCATTGCCCGAACATTTTGCGTGTCCGGTGTTGCGGCCAGCACCATTCCGTTTTTTCCCATCTATATAGCATTTCCCTGAAAATATCGTCCCAGGCGGCATTGATATATCTCCATCCCATTGTATCAGTAGGCAATGCTTCCATTGACAGTAAGGACGGTATGATAAATACGGTGGTGTCGTCGGAAGTATAGTCATAGCCACCCGATACGTTGTTTGCCCATTTGATGAAAGGGCTTTTGGGTCGCACTATTGCAACTGAGCGTTTTACCGTCCGCATAGGTGTTAGTGATATTATTTCTTGCTGTCTTTGGCGGTGTGTTCCCACTCCCGGTGTTTTTCTATGACCTTTCTAAATCCCGCATCAAATTCCGGCATGTCCCAGCGTTCAGGCGTATAGAATAGTGGCGTAAATCCTTGTGCGCCTTGAAAGGCTATGTCGCATTCATCTTGCAGACCGGGGTTAAAGGCGAGTTCCAGGAATGAATACACTTTATTGGCTACTTCCTTATTGAACGCCATCATTTCCGTATCGCTTATTTTACTTTCCGTATGGTATTTCTCAATGACGGTATTCCTCACGCAATGGAGCGCGATATGCAGGGCGAAAAACTTGTTGGCTTCGCTCTTGGTATATTGGAATAGCTTTTTTTGTGCGGGCATATTAGAAGCGTCTTTCACTTCGTCAAAATACCATATTCAGGAACTCACTACAAGGGGTATGGTATTTGCTCCTTTCGGCACTATTTGCCCCCTCCATTGCAACCATGATTTTATATACGCTCTATGTATGGAGCAACAGGACATCACACCAATTGGAATAACCAATTTCAGAAACACCAACCAAAAGTTCGGCATCAAAGACCGGGACAGATTGCAGCACATCTACGTCATTGGCAAGTCAGGCACCGGCAAGAGTACCTTGCTTGAAAACATGGCGATCTCAGACATTGAACGTGGCAATGGGCTGTGCATCATAGACCCGCATGGAGACATAGCGGAAGATGTTTTGAAGTATATACCGAACGGTAGGATGCAAGACCTCATATATTTCAATACGACAGAAGAAGGAAAGCCAATTGCCTTTAATCCGCTCAAAGGCATACACCCGAAGTACCACCACCTGGTAGCATCAGGTTTAGTCTCTACTTTCAAAAAAATATGGTCAGAGAGTTGGGGGCCGCGAATGGAGTACATACTGCGCTTTACATTGCTGACCCTGCTTTGTGTACCGGATGCAACCCTGCTTGATATACAGCCGCTCTTGAGCGACAAGGAGGTACGAGAAAAGGCACTGTCATATGTTGGAGACGAACACATCCTTTCATTCTGGCACAATGAGTTTGAGAAGTATTCACCAACGCTCAGAGCCGAAGCCATTGCCCCGATCCTGAACAAGACCGGCTTGTTCATCACCAGCACCCCGCTCCGAAACATTGTCGGCCAGAAGACAAACAGCTTCCGGCTACAGCAGGTACTTGATACCGGCAAGATATTGATTGTAAACCTGTCAAAAGGGCAAATAGGCGAGGACGCATCTTCGCTCTTGGGAGCCATGCTCATCAACGCCATACAGCTTGCAGCACTCCACAGGGCAAGCCAACCTGAACCAACCCGCAGACCTTTCTATTTGTACATAGACGAGTGTCACAGCTTCGTAACCCTTGCTTTCGCTGGCATCCTTGCAGAATCCCGTAAATACGGCCTGTCGCTGTTCTTAGCCCACCAGTACATTGAGCAGCTTGACGAGCGGGTGCGGGCTGCCATATTCGGGAATGTGGGAACTATGATTGCTTTTCGGGTTGGTGCTGCTGATGCAGAATACCTGGCTAAAGAGTTCTATCCGGTGTTTACCGAGAATGATTTTGTGCATTTGCCACGGTATTCAATGTACTTGAAACTTATGATTGACGGGACTGTTTCGGAGGGATTTAGTGCAGTTACCAACCAAAAGAAAAAAATCTTGTTTTTATTTAAAAAAAATGAACAACATTTCAAATAATGCAAGCAAGATATTTTTTAGTAAATCAATCAAAAACTACAATTACTATTTTATGGGGTGGGGATTTTATATTTTGATCGTAATGAAATGATACCAATTTCTAATAAAATTGATACAACTAATAACCCCATTATAATGAAATTATTGTAGTTATGGACGTGTTCCCATCCAGATGGATATTTTTCAGGCGGAATAAAGCAATTTAAACCTGATATGAACGCAGTTATTATTACTCCAAAAAGATAAAAAACTAAAGTTATTATCCTTGTTTTGGATGGTAAAAAAGGACCGGAGATCAATGGAATAATTCCAATTAGCGACATTAATGGTGACTTAGAAATTCCTCCTGTAAATAATACTATGATTAATCCATAAAAAATTAAAAAAATGATTACTGAATTAACGCACTTTTTTACAAAATCAATTTTTTGAAATAAAAATAATAATATAATGCCTATTACAAACAATAAACCTGGAAGGTTGATTAACAACATAAATGTATTGCTATATATATTGTTGGTAATAAATTGACTGATAGGAGAATATAGTATTGCTGGAAATAGTAATGTTTGAATTATTAGCCAAATTGCAGCTGTAAAAATAATTCCTTTGAAATCATCATTTAATACCATAGTGTTATTTTTTTAAAGTAAAAATTAAAAGTAACATTTTCCCTGGAAAAAATGTAAAAATATCTTTTATTTCTTCTTTTGAAATCAAAGCAAAATTAAATTTGTGAAATTCTTCAATCACAGCATTCACGTCAAAAATTTCAATTTTTAATTGACTTTCATAAAAATAATCCTCAGATTTCTTATAATTCCTGATTATTAGATTTAAGATGCCTGAAATATTTTCCTTTGCTTTTTCTATAACTTTATACTTATATTCAACTTCGCCAATATTTTCAATTGTATCGTTAATAATGTTTGTAAACTCGGTACTTATTTCTAAATTTATATCATCAACATAGTCTAATATCACGTATCCATTAGTAGTTAAATATTTTTTCAGGTGGCTACAAGTATCCGATAATCCAAATTGATTTACAAGTTCTATAAAAACATTCTGGTGTAAAATTATAATATTAAAGTTATCAAATGGTAATGATTGTGGAAAAAATCCTTCTATGACAGATATATTAATTATATTATTAAATTTTGATTTTAGTTCAGTATATAGTTCTTTATTTGATTCTATCGATACAAGATAAATATTATCTCTACTGATAATTTTAGTAAATCGCCCAGTACCTGCTCCAATTTCTAATACTTTCATATTAGGCTTAATGTAATTACCAATTGTATTTATCCATTCTTTTGAAATATTGCTATTATCAAATATGCTTTTATAAATCTCAAAAAAAATAGGTATTTCATATACATCATGCAATTTTATATATTCTATTTGGTCTATTATTTTTACGGATGCAGATGAATGCCAATTAACATACTTATTATGCAAATCATTAGCCATTGTATAGCCTAAAATAAAAAAATCACTAATTGAGTTAAATAGTCTATAAATAATTTTGGGTTTATATATCCAAATATTTTTTCGAGATATATATTTTTCGTTTAAAGATTTTTTATGTTCGAAATCAAGTACGGCAAAAGCGCAAGCCAACGCTAAAACACAGGAGTTTAAAAATGTCCTATTTCGGAATATATAAATCCATTCAAAAATCTTTACTCCTTGTGTAATTAATAAAACAAAAATGTAAAAAAATATTATTCTAAATAAGCTATTTAACAACCAATCTATTCCTCTATCCATTTTTAAAAAATGCAGCCAAAAATACATGAAAAATAATGGAATGAGAATAAACCCATGACTTTTTTGAAATGAAATTGCACCATAGTAATGTAAAATAATCAACGAGGTTAGTAAAAATAATCCAATTTCATATATTTTAATTTGCAGGTGTATTAGACTAAAAAGCAAAAATAAAATAGCAATGAAACATCTAATTGTAAGCGAAACAGAAAGCCATTTATTATTGACGTAATTCATATTTCAAGGACAGATAAATCTTTAAAAAGTAAATGATCGTGCGATATTATGATTATTCCCTTACCTAATTTAGAAATTTGTTTTAAAAGTAAAAGTAAAATTGTTTTATTATTTATGTCAAGGTAAGAATCAGGTTCATCAAGTAATAACCATTTATATCGAGAGTTTTTAATAAAAGAAAGTAAAGCCACTAATATAGTGAAAAATCTTATTTCGCCTAAACTTGCTTGTATTGTTGGGCGATCCCACATAAGTCCTTCTCTATAAAGAAAATTAATGTCTTCTTCTTCAATGTTTTGTGCGAATTTATTTATAAACAATTTAAGTGGATTGTCCGTTTGAAATAAATAATGACAATTTTGAGGTATTAGTAAAAAATCGTTTTCCTGAATTAATGGTTTGCCATAAAGTATATCAATTATTCTTTTTCTATTTTTTATTTTATCCCCTTTATATAAAATTGCCCCACTTTTTATTTTTATGTTCTCAGGTAAGGTCCCATTTATTGCAGAAAGTAACAGAGATTTTCCTTTACCATTTTCACCTTTTATTAAATACATTTTATCTGGACAAAACTCAAAATATAGATTCTTTATGGTTTTATGTCTAATAATTTTTTCTTCAAAAGAAAGATTTTCTATAACAATATTTCCCCCCTGATTTATTGAACGACAATTATTATTAAATATTCGGACTAAACAACTTAAAATTAGATCATAGTCTTTATTTATATTGAGAGTATTTATTATGTGGTTCTTTCTATTAAACCTTGTTATTAATTCTCTATTTGAATCTGGTAAATTTAAAATGAGATTATTAATATTTTCGTTTATTGTGAAGTCATTAATTTGGTCAATTAGTATATTTATTCTAAGAATATCTAACATTCCAAAAGGATCATCAATGTATAAATTACTCTTATTGGTCAGAAGTCCTATTAAAATGTTAAGTAACTTGTATTCACCACCCGATAATTGTGTAACTTTTTTTGATAAAATATTCAGAAAATTATACCTGTTTAGGAGTGTTTTGACATTACTTTTAGCAGTTGTTAATGATACGCCGGAAATGACTTGTGAAACTAATAAGCAACTTTCAACATTTGTTGAAGGATATATATTAAATGTTGACTGATTGATAAATGAAAACTCAGAATTATTCCATCTGGGAAATATGTCTTTAAATGGTGTATGTGAATTAATTAAGAATTTCTTAAACTCATTAGTTTTACCACTTCCATTTGGTCCTACGAAAAAATAATTAAATGAATTCATTCTGTTTCTCCACGAGTTTTTCGAATGATTTCAAACTTTGACAATCTGTTAAGATATATATAGCGATAAGCAATAAAAGAACCAACGAACCCCATAAAAGCATAGATTCCAGTAAATTTCCAAAGATAAGGTTGCAATTTTTCAGTTGGAATACCAAAATATTTCCAAGCTAAATAGGTCATTGGAATACTCAATCCAAATGCTATAGCTGTAGCAAAAATATACGCTTTATAAGACCGACCAGTTGCAAGAAGTACAATTTCTAAAGTACCTCCCAATGCGATTCCAATAAAAACTTTATAAAATCCTGGTGGGCCAAAACTTGGAGTAATGGTGGATAATGAAAGAAGAATTGTGGCAAATAGCAAAGCTCCACCTTTCCTTGGCACTAAGTAATTTGCAAGGAAGATAATCATCGCATCAAATAGAGCTGAAAGTAATCCTCCAACTAATGGAATGGGAATAATAGGTATAAGAAATAGCCCTAAAGTTGATTCGATAAAAAAACTTAGTATTGCAGTGACCGCAATTGCAATTACATCTTGCGTATTTATCCAGTTTCTTTTCATTTTTGCAAGTATCAACTAAAATTCATAAAAATACTCGTACTCTTTGACACCATTATAATTAAAATATCTTCCAGTAGGGATAATTGTTTGGTTAAGTCCGAGAGTTCTTAATATATAAGAACTCAATTTCATGTTCTTTTCGTTAAAAGTAAAATAAATTCTTTTTATATCGTTTTCTAAAAGTATTTGTAAATAATATTCCCAAAATCCAATAAATTTCCCCTTGTTTAAAGAGAAATTTAAAACCCCCATTTGCCAAATAAATATTTCATTCGTTTTACTTGTTGATAATGCTAAAAAGTACGAGATAATTCTATTATTTACTAATAGTGTTTGGCAAAATTTATTTTGTGTTCTTAACATCATCCAATATACATACTCTGGAGGTGTAGTAAAGTTTTCCATTTGTTCACAGATACGAGATACTGCATCTATATCTGTTAGCAATAATGGTCGAAAAAGAACTTCATTTTCTTTATTAAATAGTTGACTTGTTTCTTGCGTTTCGATAATAGTATTTACCATGAATATCAAATTTAGTTTTTATTTTCTAAAACTCAAAAATATCTATTTTTACGAAAAAATTTATTTTTTTTCAAAATTATTTTATTTATATAAATAAAAAGCCACTTAATATTAAGTGGCTTTTATAAATATTTAGACTCAAACAAAAATTAAATAATTTTAGTAATTTTGTTTTTCTTTTTAAATCCCATTATGGCAGCAGATATATTCACAGCTAATGGTATTAGGAAGACAAAAACTGAGTATCCAATTCCCCATAGATAGTAAGTAACGAGAACAAATGATATTAGAATGTAAGTCATTTGAGGGAAAAACATCAACAACGTAATAATTGTTGATGATTTTAATTCACCTAATTCTTTAGTTATTTGATAGCTTCTTACCTTATTGGAAACAAAGGCGCATATTACTCCACCACATATTACAACGATTGAATAAGTGGCCCAAAAAATAAAATAATGTTTATTCATAATGCTATTTTGAATGTTAAATAATAAATTATCGTATAGCATTTTAATCATATACTAATGCTTGTCAAGCCATTTCCTGCTTAATTTTTTTGTAATAAAATTAGACCTCAAATTAATAACAAAAGACTAAAATTAATTTCTTCTATTTTTATAAATCTTTGTTTTCACCTATTGCCCAACCCAAAAATATTTCCAAACTTTACAGTAACCAAAAACATACTGTATGGCAGTCATAGTTCTTTTAGTCCTTGTAATCATTGTAATAATAGCCGTAGGCAAAACGCCGCTAACCATAAAGAGCCACTGGCAGCACTTCTACGATGGCTACCAAATATCCACCACCGATTTCTACACCCAAGTGGAAGCCGGGCTACGGAATAGGAAAATTCAAGACCTCAGCTATACCCAGGAATCATTCCTCCAGTCCCATATCTTTTCTGCAAAGCGGGTGTACCTGCGGATCACAGAGAATGAATACGTGTTCTACATCTGCGCCGCTCCATTCGGCACCGGCACATTCATATCTTGGTGGCTGTGCATAAAAGATGAAAGTTTCATCAACAAGATACCCATACTGAGCAGAATGGCCGGTAAGGACAGAAGCAACAAGACCTTCTACCAGATGGACACCGAGGATATGTACAAGTCGGTCATTCACAGCACCGTTGTGGATGTGGCAAACAGCCTGACAGCCAATACCGGCTTCCGTCTTTCAGAACTTGACCGTCAATTCAAATAGCCCAATAGATGGTATCGGCAGCAGATCAGCTTACAGCCCAATTCTATAAGTGGGAGCGGAAAGGAAGAGGTTGGCAATACTTTGACCAGCCGGTTGACCTCGAACCCCACTTCCATCCCTTCTTTTACCATCATGTCCCGCCGCCAACCACTTACCTTGACGATGGCAGGCGTCATACCCTCTTTAGTAGGATAGGAGAGATGTTCAAGAGCGATCCTCAGCCGGAGCCAGAACCCGACTACTACGAAGATGATGAGGAAGTGAAAGCTCACATATTCGAGTGCGATGAACCCCTCGTAACATATTCTGTCCACACGCCTAAAGGACACAAAATTGACCCTGACGCAACGCAGCAGTTGCTCCTCATGCTGTCATATTGCCACTACCCAATATCGTTTGAAATAATAGGCAGCAGCACCAGCATATCCTTTCAAATCGCCTGCCGTGCGGTAGATGCAGTGCATGTACAAAGCCAGGTCAAAGCCTACTTCCCGGAGAGCATCATAAAGGAGAGAGACGATCTCTTAGAGGAAGTCGTAAGCGATGAATCCAAAATGGCCTCAATCCGCCACTACGGTTTGAAGGATGAGTTCATGCGACCCCTTAAAACATCTGATACATTTAAACCTGACCCATTAATTGGCATATTGGGAACATTAGAACACCTGCATCACGGCGAATATGCTTGTGTGCAGATATTGTTTCAGGGAACAGGTAACTCATGGGCAGAGAGCATCATGCGATCAGTAACAGACGGCAGTGGCAAACCATTCTTTGAGAACGCACCGGAGATGGTACTCCTTGCCAAAGACAAAATTGCAAGCCCGTTATACGGCGTTGCCATGAGAGTAATGGGAGTATCCTACAGCGTTGAGAGCGCACTTCATATATCCAATATGGTAGGAAGTGCGCTCGGGCGAATATATTTTTCAGAATGGAACTCCCTCATTCAATTAGGCAACCCGCTTGATTTTGGAACCAACGTTCAGGACTTTATAAACAGAGAGACCCACTTAGCCGGAATGCTCCTTAACAGCCGGGAACTTGCGACTATTGTCCATTTGCCCGGAGATACCGTAGCCTCAGAGAAACTGGAAAGGGACACACGAAAGACAAAGGCAGCACCACAGATCACTGAAGGACACAATTTAGTCTTAGGTATTAACGAACATCAAGGGAAAGAGAAGCTGGTAACAGTAAACTCACAACAAAGGTTACGTCATACCCACCTCATTGGCGCAACCGGCACTGGCAAATCAACCTTGCTGCATTCCATGATTGTAAGCGACATCAAGCAAGGAAATGGCATTGCAGTATTAGACCCTCACGGCGATCTCATTGAAAGCATACTTGCATACATACCGGTGCAACGCCACAAAGATGTCATTATCATTGACCCCTCAGACGGAGAATATCCGGTAGGCTTCAACATACTGTCCGCCCATTCGGAGATTGAGAAGGATATATTATCATCCGACTTAGTGGCCGTATTCAGGCGGTTAAGCACCAGTTGGGGCGACCAGATGAACAGCGTGTTTGCCAACGCCATCCTTGCCTTTCTGGAAAGCAGGGAGGGCGGCACCTTGGTTGACCTCAGACGCTTCCTGGTGGAGAAGGACTACCGGAATTCCTACCTCAAATCAGTCAAAGACCCCAATGTAGTGTACTACTGGCAGAAGGAGTTCCCTTTACTTAAAAGTGGCTCTATAGGCCCCATACTGACCCGTTTAGACACCTTCCTGCGCCCGAAGCTCATACGGAACATGGTGGCCCAGAAGAAAGCCTTAGATTTTGAGAACATACTCGACACACAGAAGATATTGCTCATTAAGCTGTCACAAGGGTTAATCGGTACCGAGAACAGCTACTTATTAGGCACATTCTTCGTCACCAAAATATATCAGGCGGCAATGGCACGACAGCAGCAGAGCAAGGAGAACCGCAAAGACTTTTTCCTGTATGTTGACGAGTTCCAGAATTTCATTACACCCTCAATGAGCCTTATTCTATCCGGCGCAAGAAAATACCACCTGGGCCTTATCCTTGCCCATCAGGACATGACCCAATTGCAGAAGTATGACACCGAACTTGCCAGTTCCGTGGTATCCAATGCAGGCACCCGCATCTGCTTTCGGTTGGGCGATACAGATGCCAAACGCTTTGCAGCAGGGTTCTCATATTTCGATGCTACCGACTTGGAAAACCTCAATACCGGAGAAGCCATTGGGCGCATAGAGCGACCTGAATATGACTTTAGCCTCACCACCTTGCAACAGCCGCATATTGAGCCAGAGAGAGCCAGTAGCAATATGGAGGCGGTCATTTCTATATCACGGGAAATGTATGGCACACCAAAGCAGGAAGTAGAGGCACAGCTTGAATCTTTGCGCGAGGCATTGCATGAGGACAAAGAAGAAACACAAACAAAACCTGAAAAGAAGGAAGCACTAACACCGAAACAAAAGGTTGAACCCGTTGAACTGCCAGTAACAGAAACCCACGAGAAAATAGTTAAGAAGAAGGAAGAAGGCCAGCACCGGTACTTACAGGCACTCATTAAGAAAATGGCAGAGGCGCGAGGATACAAAGCCCTCATTGAGGAACTAACGCCAGACCGCAAAGGCCGAGTGGATGTACACCTTGAAAGGAATACCAAACGTATAGCGGTTGAGATATGCAATACCACCGATGCGGATTGGGAGGTGCATAACATACAGAAATGCGCGGATGCGGGATATGACTTGATTGTTGCTTGCTCGAATGAAAAGAAGTCTTTGGAGAATATACGGAAGAAGGCAGTTTCATTAAGCAAAGGCATACAGGACAAACTGGTATTTTTTGAGCCGGAAGCTCTATTCCAGTATCTTGACCAGGAACTTGCTAAGGAGGCATCTACCGAAATGCGGACTAAGGGATACCGGGTTAAGGTTGAGTATTCCGCTGTTTCTGGGGATGAGGCTGCGCATATAAGCAACTCCATTGTTAAGGCAGTAAGTGATGCAGAACGAAAGAAAAAGAAGTAATCTCTTTTTAGGAAGACTACATTTTTAAGGGCCTATTTACAATAAATGTTTGATTAAAACAACGGGTAAAAAACGGTATTTTATACCGTTTTTTACCCGTATAAATTTATAGTTTAATTGCATAGTATTGCACTTTAGATAAAAAATTGTTTATTGTTCAATTTTAAAATGTTGATTTATGAAAAAACAAATTACAGTATGTTTTTATTTTAAAGGGGTAGGGCATTCTTATATTACAATATACACGCCTGACTATCCTCCATATAGGCAAGATATTCCTGGATGTCATACTTTTTATTTAGCTCCTGATACTTATATTTTGAGAGCAGAAGGTAATGTCGAAATTGCCGGGGCAAGTATTGAAGTAAAAGATGAAACTGGAAATCAATTATTATTAATGCCTTTAGGTACTGGATATTTTTCAAACGCAGATAGTTTTACTGTTGCATAAAAAATACATCAATGAGAAAGACATTCTTTACTTTTTATTGCGCATTGGCATCTATGAATTTATTCGCACAGAATGCACAAATTAAAGGAGATACGACTAAAAATAAAATAAGAACAGCGGCTGATTTAACATCTGGAAATAGTCAGGATGTTCTAACTAGTTTTTTCCAGTTGGCTTTAAACGATATTGATAATAGCAACGATCATTCATTTAAATTTCAATCGTCTCTATTTGCAATAAAAGCAAAGACAGATTCAACTATTTGGAATAGCCCGGAATATCTGAAGCAACAGTTTTCAAGAAACTTAGTAATTGGTTTTGCTGTTAATCTTGATTCAAACTATAAATTTCAAGGGTATTCTGTAAATGCAAAATATGCCATTATTAATCATAGGGATAAAACCGCAACAAAGTTTATATTAGATTACGAGGAAGAATGGAATCAAATTCAATATAATGCTCAGATGGATTATTTAGAAACTACCCCTAAACCATCAGTGGAAGATCAATTAAAAGCTATTCGATTTTTTAATGATAGAAATAATAAAGATCGAACAAAGGATTCCACACTTCTACCTTCAGGTTATTACTCTATTTTAAGAAAAGAAATTAATGAACATGATTATTTTAAAAATTGGAATTTGGAAAAATTCAGAAATCTTCTTGAGGATGAATATGATTACATAGCAAATGCTGTTGAAAATAAATCTTTGCTAACAATCGAAACCAATTTATATACAAATGCAAATGGGAATAATTCAATTGATAATACCCTATTATCTAAATACAATTTAAACGCTGAATATTTAAAAGGGTTTATTAATGCTAAATCAAAAATGAATTTAGAGCTTGATATTAAAGGTGCGTTAGATTTATATAGTGATACTACAATCTCAATGAAAAGCTTAAACAGAACTGTCATCTCAGGTTCGCTTGGGTTTAACTGGATAATAATAAAAGACAAGAAACATAAATCTTTATTAGAATTTAAAGGGGATGTTACAACAAGTTACATTACTAATGGAATTTTACCTGGAGAGGAATATAATCCCGTAACTGGTAATGGCACTTTAAAAATCAGAATAACTGATAATTTTTGGGTGCCAATTAAGGTAAAATATGATCCTATAAATGGTAAAGTCTTTGGATTCCTGACAATCACGTCAAATTTCGATTGGTTGAAAGGGAAAAATTGAATTTAATGAGTAAATCTCATATATCAAAGACTCTTAAAAAATTAATGAATCGCAAGTATCCAGAATGAAATTAAAATAGGATATAAAAAAGATCATGAGTAGTAGCCAAAAATGTAAGAATTGGTTTTTAAAATACCAGTAAGTCTAAAATGGGATTTACAATAGAAAAAGCACAAAAACTTCATTTTCGCAATATAGATTTCTAAAAAATAAATTTTCCCCTTAAATTCTTAAAATCACCAGTTATGGATACTACAGTTAACAGTCAGTTTATTAAAATACTACCTCCACTTGTGGATGGTTTTGCCGCAAATATTTTGGCATATGCGACTCTCCTAGCGGCTGTTTCGACCATAGTTATGGCATTGCTTGAATTAGCAAAGGGCATTTTGGGGTTGAGGCTACTTTATCAAAAGTGGATGGTAAGAAAATGGATTGCTAAAAATAGTCTCGAAAACGATGCTGCGTACAATCAGCTTGTAATTCTATCAGTTTCGGATTTGAAGTCCGACAAGGCACTGTTCAATCAGGCGAGTGACAAGATGATGGGAGAAATACAAGCGGCCTCAAATGTTGCGCTTGATTTTCCAAACATTTACCCGGACATCTATTTTTTCCTTACAAAAATATCGGCAATTCCAACAATAAAAAACAGTCAGATAGATTCTCCTAAATCCGATGCAATACTATGGAAACAATTTAGTGCGAACCTTGATTCAAAAACTGCACTTGCTGGTACCGCAAATCCTGAATTGCAGGCTGCAACTCAGGCACGCGCCAGGCTTGACCACTTTGTAACCCGAAAACTTGATGCCTTTCAAACCCGCATTGATTATATATGGGCTCGCTTAAATCAGATTGTAGCAATAACGGGTTCTTCTATTTTTATATATATTCTCTTAAAGCATATTATATTAAATATTACGTGTTTTCAGGGAGTTTTGTATGCCATATTTGGTGGTATGATAGCGCCATTTGCAAAAGATGTAGTTACCGCATTGACAGGATTACGAGCAGGAAAATGATAAAATTATGTTGTCATCAATATCATATCGTACCCAAAGTAGTGGAGGAGGAGTTCTCAATCCTCCCAAAATAACTCCTACGGGTGCATTAACAAGTAGTAGTAGTTTAACCCTTTTAATCCATGGATATAACTGTGATGCAGAAGCAGCACAAGCATCATACGTCCGTTTTTTAGAACTGGAGAATATGATTGCTCCTGTTTCTGCTAATATTGTTGGTGTATTTTGGCCAGGAGACAATTGGGAAGGCCTGTTTTATTACATGCAGTCATTAGCGCATGTAAAGCAAGTTGCCCCATTATTAGCGCAGAATATTTACAACGCCGCAGTATCTTTAGGCTATTTAAAAGTGGATATTGTTGCACATTCAATGGGGAACAGACTTGTGCTTGAAACCATGGATGCATTAATTGTCTTGCTCAACTCAAAGAAAGCGGCCGGAGATTTTTCTGCGCAAGGACTTATAATAAACCGAATAGTTTTCATGGCTGCGGCAGTGCCTACAGAATACCTTGAAATTGAAAAGCAATTACGTAGCGCAATAGAGTTTTTTAATGGAACGATGAGTCTATATTCCAAAGCCGATACAGTATTGCACTATGGCTTTCCTTTAGGCGAATCTTTGTTAAGGGAAGCGTTCTTTCCAATAGCCTTAGGGAGAAAGAAATGGATAAATGGTTCTGGCTTAACGCCCTCATTAAACCAACAAGAAAATAAAGGCGCAAGACACTCAGACTATTGGGGTGCTAATTCCAAGCATACGCAGCAGTTGAATCAAGCAGCAGCATATGTCAGGAGTTTTATTGATTTAGGAAGTACACCTGCCAGAAATCTTTCAACACGATCTATTACAGTTAAAAACTCGGTTCAAGAACGAACAATCACGAAAAGATAGACCCTTACATAAGTAGGTTTATAAAAACAAATGTACTTTGCAAACTTTAAAGTTTATCCAATAAAGGATAACTATAAATTATACAGTATTGATGAATACTAATTTTGATGTAATTGTATCTGGTGCTGGTATAGCTGGATTATTGATTGCTAGTGAATTGTCAATTCACAAAAAGATATTAATTATTGATTCAAAAGAAGACTTGCAAACAACAAAGTATTGGGTAACTTTAAAATCTTGTATTGACAACAATAAAGACTTTCAACATTTAGTGGATTCATATTATACTCACATGGATTTCATTGATGCCTACCAAAATTCTTTCAGACTTAACGGAGAATATGTACTATGGAACACAGTAGAGTTAATGAATTTTTTAAAAAGGAAAATTTTAAAGAATAATGGTGAGGTAAAGTTTGGGCAACGTTTTTATGGATACAAAACAAAAAATGATAGTATTGAAATTTTCGCAAATGGATATTGCTACACTGCGAAGGTATTAATTGATTGTATGGGATATAATTCCCCCCTTATTTTAGCTAAAAATATGATTGATATAAAAGGTTATTACCTTTTGTACGGAGCAAGATTAAAATTAAAAGAAAACATTCATCCTATTTGTTTAAGCAATGTAATCTTGGATAGAAAGCCCAAATATTTTGAACTATTTCCCAAGTCAAATGAAGAAGCATTTGCTACTATTATTTATCCAACATATAAGCTTACTGATTCTAAAGGATTAGCCGGAGATTTTAAGTTTATTACTTCAAAATCACACTATTCAAAATATTTTGAAGAAAATCAAATTTTGTCTCGGCTTTGGGGTATTGTACCTGTTGGAAATATTCAACGTAAAGCACTTGATAGAATTTTCTTTTTCGGAGAATCAGCTCAAAGTAATCCTGCTGCCTCAGGAACCTGTCTAACAAGAATTTTACTTAATTATAAAAAAGTTTCTGTCTTTCTAAATGAACAGATAGAAAGCGATAACTTAACTGAAAAATCATTATCTAATTCTCCTGAAGTTTTAAATCCATTCATAAGGCGGTTACAATTATATGCCTTTAAAGATATTCTTACTTGGAATTCTGATTTATTTTCTAAGTTTATTCGCATTATTAATCATGTTGACCATGAAATAATTAATAGGTTTCTTTTCGGAGAATTAACAAGTGATGACGTTTTTACAAGAACTCGCATTCTATCGCTTTTTAACAGAAAAAATCTATTTCTTGCAAAAGCTTTAATCCAGTCTTTAAGATGAGCTTATTTAAATAAATTTTTGAAAAAAGTATTAATAACATCATCATTTTTTGCAGCAAACTCAATAATAAATATTACTGAAACAAATAAAGCTGGGGAGTCTTTTAGACCGAGAAGGGGTATTTTATTCTTCTCTACAACAAGTTTTTCCTTAATTTCTATGAAAAGCTTTTCTATTTCCAATTTTTGCTTATTATCATCAATTTTGTCAATTTCTATTTTAGAAAGTTCATGGAGTGATTCTATTTTCTGTAGAATTTCATTCTCTTGAAGTTTTCTGAGAACATATCTACAATAAAAATTAGCAAATAAGATACCAGGCAGAAAAGATATTATGGGATAAACTAAAAGTCGTCTAAATAGCAAACCATTGTAATTGAAAGTGTAATTAGCTGTAATTGTTCCACGAAATGCAAGGTATAGTGCGATAACTCCTAATGTGGAACATAGTAAGAGATGCATGTTTAAATTATCAATTTCATATGGACTTGCATTATTTATGATTTTTATATCGGGTCGTAATTCATCGAGCTTTCTAAAAATCAAAATAGTTCCAATAAAATAGCCAGACATTTGCCCGGCTATATAAAACATTGATATTGATGTTGCAGCAAGAAAATATTTTGAAAATCCGTATAAAGGATAACCGCAATTCCATAAAATAGTGCCTCCTATAGTTGTTACCAAGATGCTCATTAAATGATTTCTTATTGGACTTATAATCCATTTTTGGTATCGAAGAATTGAAATTTGGCAATCTTGTGAAATTTCAAGAATATTTAGAAGCGAATTACAAATTTGCGCTTTTGTACTTTTAATAAACCATAGGAGTCCATATCCAAAACCAATAATTAATATTCCATCGAAATTGAAAATATATGATTCAAATAATTGACCTGCAATTTCAGGTCCTTGAATATAATATGCAATACCTACTCCTAATATACAAAAGATGAAACTAATAATTGAAAAAGTAATTATTTTTAAAAAACACCTGGCTAACATTGGTTGATAATTTATAGTTATCCTTTATTCAGATAACAATGTCAGCTACACACATCGAAAAATTCTTACGAGGATGTTTATCAGTTAGAATTGATTTTTGCTTTTCTCCATTTACATGGGTGTAAATTTGAGTAGTCATAATCGAACTATGGCCTAAAAGAACCTGTATATATTTTATATCGACACCTTGTTCAAGCAATAATGTTGCTATGGAATGACGGAAAACATGAGGAGTGATGTGTTTATTTAATTCGGAAATCTTACATAGATCCTTTACGATGTATCGAATAGATTGCTCTGAGAGTTGTTTACCAAGTCTGTTTACAAAAAAACTATTTGTAGAAATATCCCGGAATCTTATTGCAAGATTTGAATATTGAACTACTACTGAAACCATTTCTTTATTGCAAATTTGAATGACCCTTTCTTTGTTACCCTTGCCAATAACTTTTATATACCCTGTTTGCAGATCAATATTGTCAAGGCTTAAATTAGAAAGTTCAGATACTCTTACACCTGTCGCAAATAACAATTCTATTACGGCAATATTTCGTATGGTTTCAAACCACTTAAAAGGGGTTGAACTTTCTTGAATATTTCTTTTAGAATAAACAGCATTAAAAATCTTCTTCACTTCTAATTCAGTCATGACAGTTGGCAATCGTTTAGGTTCCTTAATTTGAAAACGAATTTTGCGAAATGGATTCACAACAATTCTATCTTCAAATTCCATGAAATTGAAAAATGCTTTGAGCGTGGCAATTTTCCTTTTTATTGTTTTGGGTTTGAAATTGGTAAGACTGTGGAGATAACGTCTCAATATATGCTTGTCAATTTGTTCAATGCACAGCAAGCAATTTTCCTTCTTTAGAAACGCTTGGAATTGCGTAAGATCAATTTCATAACAGCTGAGAGTTTTATTACTTAATTTTTTTTCATGCTGGCAATGCAAAATAAAACTTTCTACTTCTTGTTTAATGTCGGCCATATTTTTATTTTAAATTGTTATAAATAAATCGTTACAGTTTCTTGTTTTATGGGCTGTTTCATGATAGTATTGGATGGAATGTTATTTATAGAAAGGATCAACTTGTAATGCTTATATTTTTTGTTCAACATCTTTATTTTCTTGCCGCAATTTATTTCACTATTTTTTGGATGCTTTTTTTTGTTGTTATTAAAAAGGGTAGAATTGAAATACTTAAAATGAGTTTTGCAGGACTTATTTTAGGTCCTTTAGTAGAACTAATGCATCTTAATGATTGGTGGCGTCCTCATTTTATTTTTAACTCATTTATAAAAATAGAAGACTTACTTTTTGGATTTAGTATTGCTGGTATAGCTTCGGCTGTGTATATAATCATTCAAAGACCAGAAACTCAAGACAAGCTGACCCCAAAAGTAAAATCTGTAATGATTTTTATCGCGTTAATAATTTTATTTGGAACATTTTATTTTTGGCATACCAGTTCTTTTTTGTCATCAATTTTATGCTTTTCATTTAGCATCATACTTGCGAGTGTCAAAAATTCTAATACGCTTTTATCAATTGTATTTACTGGATTTTTTGTACTTATATTAGCAACCCCAGGCTATTTATTTGGAATTTATATTAACCCAACATGGATTCAGCAAGAATGGATTTTGTCAAAACTATCAGGCATCATGTTAATGGGAATACCAATCGAAGAATTTATTTGGTTTTTCTTTGCTGGGATGGGTATTGCTGCATTTCAAGAATATTTTTTGTTTTAGAAAAAAAATGTAAATTGCAATTGCTATCACATCTAGCGTCCACCTCCCTAATAGTTTCTACGGGCATCAATATGTGAATTAAGTTTCCCGCACTGAGAGATAGCAGAGCAATCACATTTTTTCACAATAGAATATTGTAGTCGTATGCAACAGCATCAGCAAAAACCTGTCGGTATTTGGATACGTGTCAGTACCGAAGATGCAGCAAAGGGAGATTCTCCCGAAACTCACGAAAAACGCGCCCGATTGTATGCAGAGGCAAAAGGGTGGGACGTAGTAACCGTGTACCACCTTGAAGGTCTTACGGGCAAATCGGTCATGGGATATGCCGAAACCAAGCGTATGCTTGACGACATACGCAATGGCACCATTACCGGCCTCGTATTCTCAAAGTTGGCACGGCTTGCCCGGAACACCAAAGAACTGATTGAATTTTCCGAAATTTTCCAGACGGAAGATGCAGCCCTCATTTCCTTAGAAGAAGCAATTGACACCAGTACCCCGGCGGGCAGGCTGTTCTACACCATGATAGCTGCACTGGCACAGTGGGACCGGGAGGAGATCGTATCAAGGATAGTGGCCTCAATACCCATCCGTGCAAAGCTCGGCAAGAACATTGGCGGGCAGCCATCATTAGGCTACAAATGGGAGGGGAAGGAAGTAGTCATAGACGAGCAGTTTGCCCCCGTCAGGAAGCTGGTATATGAGCTATTCCTCAAACACAAAAGAAAGAAAACGGTCGCAAGGGTCTTAAACGACCAGGGATACCGCACACGGGGCAGCAAGAACGTCCCCGGCAAGATGTTCACCGACACCACCATTAGCCGTCTCCTGCGCGATCCCATGGCCAAAGGAGAGCGTATAGCCAACCGGACAGACAGCATGGGCGGCAAGAAGAACTACACCCTAAAGCCAACCTCAGAATGGGTCATTACACAGTGTCCGGCCATAATATCGGAAGACCTGTGGAACGAATGCAACACCATCCTTGACCAAATCGAAAAGAAACGCAAACGGGTAGGCCCGCAGACAAAGACCCTCTTAGCTGGGTACGTAGAATGCCAAACCTGCCACAAGAAGATGTACGTGTACCACCAGACCAACAACCCGGCATATACCTGCTCGAAATGCAAGACCCGGATACCGTCCGCCGACCTTGACGATATATTCAAGGACCAACTGAAAGCCTTTTTGCTCACCGACACGTCCGTTTCCGAATATTTGCAAAAACTGGATTTGCAATTGCAGGAAAAGCAGAAATTGCTTTTTGTTGTTCGAGAAGAACGGCAAAAACTGAAAAAGAAAATGGAAGAAATGGTCAACATGCGAGTTGCCGGAGAATGGAACCGGGAAACCTTTGTCGAGCATTTCAAACCATTGGAGGAACGGATAATGCAAATTGACCACCAGTTGCCGGAGATGGAGGCGGAGGTTGACTACCTTAGGATGCAGCACAATTCAAGCGACACAGTATTGTATGAGGCAAAAGATTTGTACAGCCGCTGGGATGACCTTACCTTTGAGGACAAACGAACTATTGTGGAGGTCATAACGGATGTGATAACCGTTGGCAAACAGGACATCTATATAAAGCTGTCCTATTTGCCAACGAAAAGCCCCAAAGCCGCTGTGCCCACCCAAAAATCGTATCCATTTCAAAATCCCGTAAAAGGGCAACACGGCCTTCAGGTCGGGGAATGATAAATAATAGGTTGGCTTTAGCCGAAATTCACAACATGAGCAATACCCTATGCGAGCAAATTTTGGCTAAAGCCGACAAGTTTTTATTTTAACCCCCGACCTTCAGGTCGGGGCAATTGAATAAAAAAGTACAATTTGTCATACACCCGAATAGCCCTTAAAGAAACATTAGTCCTGACCACCTGAGTGTGTGGCTTTGGCGAGTTTTCTACCCGATTTTTGTTGAGATTAACATTCCTCATTAGCATAACCCGTTTTTTTTTGCTTTATTCGCAGATTAATTTATCTGTTTGGGTACAGGAAAGATAATAGTGATCACGGCTCCTTCGGGTTCAGGCAAAACCACTTTGGTGAAACGCCTGCTGGCCTCGTGTGCGCACCTTGAGTTTTCCATATCCGCATGTACCCGCAATCCGAGAAATGAGGAACTGCATAGCAGGGATTATTATTTTTATAAAGAAGACCAATTTAAAAAGCTGATCGAGGAAGATGCGTTCGTGGAATGGGAGATGGTTTATACAGGTAAATACTATGGTACGTTGAAGTCGGAATTGCAGCGTATATGGGATTCAGGGAAATCACCGCTTGTGGATATTGACGTGCAGGGTGCGCTGGCTATAAGGGATAAATTCCCCGACAATTGCTGCACTATTTTTATTGAAGCGCCTTCGCTTGATGCGTTACGGGAGCGGCTTCGGGCAAGAGGTAGCGAAACAGACCACAGCCTGGAAGAACGGGTGAGCAAGGCTGCCCATGAGCTTACCTTTGCCCCGCAATTCGACCACATAATTATCAACGAAGACCTGGATAAGGCCACTGCTGAATTGATGCGTATTGTAGATGAATTTGCAGGATGCTGATTAATGTGAAAATGAGGAAATGTGCAAATGTGAAAATTAATGTGAAAATGTGAAAATAAGGAAATGTGCAAATTGCAGAACGTGCTGAGTAATGTGAAAATTGGGAAATGTGAAAATGTGCAAATTGAAGAACCCGATAAGCTAATAATTGCCAGTGATTTTTTAATGTCATAAATAATTATTTTTGGGTGTTACCCGATAATCATGGCTAAAAAACAGAAAATAAAAAGCGCACCGGAAAATAAGCCTGAAGTACAGCTACCGGTTGAAGAGCAGGTAGTGGAAAAAGCTCCTGCAAAACCATTGTCGCTATATGATTTCAAAGTGCAGGCAGTAATTATCAGCCTGCTGGCTTTTGTATTTTATTTCAATAGTTTTTTCAATGAAGCTGCGCACGACGATGGTATTGTGATCGTGAAAAATGAGTACGTGCAGGAGGGCTTTGCAGGCATACCTAAAATACTTACTAAGGACGCTTACGACAGTTACTACCGCCAGCTCAATACTACCAACCAGTTATCCGGTGGCCGTTACCGTCCGTTATCCATTGTTACCTTCGCTATAGAGCAGCAATTCCTCGGAGCCGTATCTCCCGATAATGTGGATAGTGTTCTGCGCCAGAATGTTGCTTATGGTATCAGGGGGCCGCAGCAGGATAAGCTGGTCAGGGACATGCACGTAAGGCATGTGTTCAATGTGCTTTGGTACATCTTATCCGTCGTTGTGCTGTTGTATTTTTTCAGGTACATAGTTTTTAAGAACGATCCCATTATGGCTTTTATAGCCGCAATACTTTTTACCATTCATCCCATACATACCGAGGTTGTTGCGAACGTGAAAAGCCGCGATGAGATCATGTCGCTGCTATTCATCTGCATGACATTTATTTTTGAATTTAAGTACCGGGAGCAAAAGAAAATATGGATGCTTGCTGCGGCGCTTGTAAGTTATTTTCTTGCCTTCCTGTCAAAAGAATACGCAATTACGCTGGTGGTGTTGCTGCCATTATCATTGTACATTTTCAATAACTACAGCATTAAGAAAAGCCTCATCGCTTTTCTTCCTTACCTCGCTGTGATCATTGCATATATTGCCATGAGGTTTAGTATTGTAGCGCCTATGGGAGCAAACTCCGACAGCGAGGTACTGAACAACCCTTATGTGTTTGCAACCTTCGCACAGAAGTATGCCACTGAAATATCCACCAACCTGAACTATATTAAATTACTGCTCTGGCCACATCCTTTATCTGCCGATTATTCGTACAACTCCATACCCTACAAAGATTTTATGAACCCTATTGTCTGGTTGTCTATACTGGTGCATGGAGGCATGGTGGTGGCTATGTTTGTATTGTTTAAGAAACGCCATGTCCTTTGTTTTGCCATAGCTTTTTACCTCCTCTATCTTGCCCTGGTGTGCAATGTCTTTTTTGACATTGGCGCTACTATGGGTGAGCGGCTTATCTATCATTCTTCCGTAGGTTTTGTTATTGCAGCATCATGGTTTATCTATAAAGGTTTCGAGAAAATAAAACCTGTTGCCCTTAGCCAGAAATCGCTTATAGCTTTTATGTCGGTGATCATTGTTTTATCAGCAATTCAAACAATCGCCCGCAATGCCGACTGGAAAAATGATAACACACTTTTTGCTGCCGATATTAAAACTGTTCCGAACAGCGTGCTTGTTTGCGCCAATGTTGCCGCTTCAGACATTACCCTTGCCGATAACCAGAAAAATGAAAAAGACAGGAATGAATACCTGTATAATGCGGTAAAGCTGCTCGACCATGCTTTATCTATTCATCACACAATGGTGGCTTCTTTTATGAACAGGGGGATTGCTTATTATAAACTTGGCGACATGGTAAAAGCCAAAGCAAATTTAGACAGCGCCAAAAGGCTTTATCCGAGCTACCCCACGTTGCCGGGAATTTATACGCTCATTGCTAATGACTATGCTAAAAAAGGCTGGAATGACTATGGCAAAGTGGGTAAATATCCCGAAGCGATACAAGAGTTTAAAATCGGCCTGTCCATTGATTCCGCGAATGCCGATCTGTGGTACAACCTCGGTGGGGCTTATTACTCCAATCACCAGTTCCAGGAAGCAGTGGACGCATGGAAGGTAGCCCTGAAAATAAAACCCGATTACATAAAAGCACAACAGGGAATGCAGGCTGCGTTAGCCAACTTAAATGCTATGAATAAACAAAGGTAGTCGTAAGTCGTAAGTCGTAAGTTGTAAGTCGTAAGTCATAAGTTGTAAGTCGTAAGTCGTAAGTTGTAAGTCGTAAGTCGTAAGTAGGTGGATACATGGCATGGCAATTTCATTAGCATCAGCACTCTTCGCCTCTCGCAGTCTGTAATGCGATGTTTTTGTTGAAAGAAGTGATGAAGTTGAATTTCCTTGATGGCGCAATTCCCCCTTTGGCGTTGGCTTTATGCGTGAGCGACCGCGTTCCGCCTTAGCTTTAGCGGTGGCGCAAGGGGGGAGGGGGGATGTTCTTAATATTATTGATAAGACTTCCCGAAACCAAAAATCCCCGCCTTGCTGTCCGACAGCCACTAAGGGAATTTTCGTGCGGTTAAGAACCACAATTATATGTACTGCAATTATTGTGCCAATTCTTGTTGGTTTGTCCCTTCAGCATTAGAAATTTCCAATTCCTGACCTTCCGGGTTCCATTCTACTATGAAATTATTTCTGCCTGTGCCAATAAGTATGGCTAAGAATTTTTGCTGTATCAGTTCCAGCATGGCCAGGAATGTAAAAATGGCATGTATCCTGTTCTGGCAGGATGCAAAAAGCATCTCGAAAGGTACTCGTTTTTTTTCCTGCAGGTTGGCTATCAGGTACGTTCGCTGGCCCTCCAGGCTGTAATTGTACTTTACAACCACATGCTGCGGCTTAAACATCCGTTCGTTAAATTTCTTTACCACTTTTTCATAAGCCTGCAGTAGCTTGTACATGGTCACTGTTTGTATTTCCGTACCCTCCGAATAGGTTTCGCCCAGGCCGCTCATCTCTGTTTGTATATTGCCGCGTTTCTGTTGCATCATGCGATCGGCTTCCATTACCATCATCACTTCCGATGCTTCTTTAAACCGTTTATACTCCAGTATTTTGTCCACAAGTTCCTGGCGTGGGTCTATTTCGTTTCCCTGCGCGTCCACTTCCCTGCGTGGCAGCAGCATACGAGCCTTTATGCGCATCAGCGTGGAAACAAACAATATAAATTCGCTGGCAAGCTCTATATTCAGTATCTCTATGGAATGTATGTAACTAAGGAAATCATTGGTGATCCGGGCAATCGGAATATTATAAATGTCCAGTTCGTCCCGCTCAATAAAAAAGAGCAGCAGGTCGAACGGGCCTTCAAACTGGGGTAACTTTATTTGGTAAGAGACAGACATTATAATGGTTAATGATTAATTATTAATGGTTAATTGGTCGGCAAGTTTTGCCAACTATAAAGGTCAAAAATACGGCTTTAAGCTGAAACCATTATTGAATTTATACACTATGCCGCTCTGCAAGGTGTGCCACACCTTTTTCCGGTGTGGCACACCTCCCTCGCGATGGATAAATAACACTTTGGTGAGCGATAATTGATAATCATCTAAAACTTATATTCCATCCCCAATGTAAAAACCTGTTTTATTTGTAACCATCCCAGGTTGCTTCCGGGGTCATTTTTATTTACCACCACTCCGCTGCTGTTCACATAAGTGCTGCTGTAAGGAATGTTATTATCGTAAATAAATGTAGCCCCGATTATCACATTGAAATACTTCGATATTTTATATGAGAAGAAATTATCAAACAGCACACTGATATTTGCGGGACTGTCTTTCTTTATCACATGGCCGGTGCTGTCCTTTGTATCTTTCGCAAGATAATCGGAGTATAGGTCCAAGCGAACCTTGTAAACTATTTTCTTTTTTACATTGACCACATACCTGCCCGAAAAATATGCGCCAAGCTGGTAATAAGACGTTTTGTTATACGGCACACCAAATGCACCCTCCGGCGATTGAATAGTATAATACCTGCTTGCCAGTGTGAGCCTGCCCGCCAGTGGCGACAAGAACAAAGATACATCACTTCCTTTCCGGTACTCAAAACCTAAAGCTGTTGTGAAATAAGCAGGCGATAAAAATTTGGAAGTAGAAGAAGAATCCCAGTTTGGCATGGTATAATCGTACCCCTTTGTAAACTGTGATTTGAAGTTGAACAGGCCTGTGAAATAAATGTTACTCGTATCAATTTTGATTCCGTATTTCGAGGTGAAATCTATACGGTCATCTGTTTTATGAGGCAGAAAATCTGTAGAATAAGCATAAGCCAGCCCGTAGTTCAGGTCCAGGTTATTGCTCCATATATCCCAGTTGTGCAGCCGGTCTAAATGCCCGCTGAAGATACCGTTGAAAGTCATGGAAGCCAGCTCTCCGCCTGCGGGCCAGTTATGCAGGAACCCCTCATTCATACCAATATCCAGCACACCGCCATAAGCCCATGCTATGGTGTCTTTGTTGGTTGTCTCCAGCGATTTTTTTATATCATCGGCTTTCGACAATTGAGCATGTGATTGGTAAACACACAAAAGGTTGATTAAAGCAGGTAGTAGTATTTTCTTCATTTTTTCATTTTTGGGAAAGGCTGTAAAAATACTTAGCGAAGTTGACTTTTTTGCATTTTATGAACGCAAATGCTACTCTTTATACATTTTATTTACCTACACTTATTTACGGATTCACTAATGGTTATCTTTCGGCCTGTATTTTGCTTCATCCAGGAACCGGGCAGCGTCTATCGGCTCATTAAGTAATTCCTGTAATGTGGTTTTGGGATGTTGCAGCATGTAATTGCAAACTATTTTGTACCCAAGCCATTCGCCGATATTGCCGGGGGTAAATTTTACAGGGTCGTTGGGCGCTTCCAGCCCCTTGGCAAAAGGCCCGTCGTTTATATATGGCATCACATTTTGCGGCTCTTTATTATACAGCAGGTTCTGCCGGATAAAGTAGTTATAAACCAGCGCTTCATTTTCATTGCACCAGTCAATTTGTAATTGTTTGAAACCGAAAAGCACGGAGTCTGCGGTCTGTGGTAATATTTTATGCAGGAAGTATTGTTCTTTGCCGCGTTGTATCATCAGGTCCAGCAAAGTTTTATCGTCTGTATTAAATGGATGCACAGACCGGTAAATAGTGCTGAAAACAGACACAGGAATATAACTCCTGCGAAAATGCGCGTCTAAATAATCAGGTACGCCAATAGACCGGTAATAGGGGAACTGTGGCCCCAGGAACATATCCAGCCCCACGCACAGGGTATTATTGTCAACCGGGAATGTAGCCCATTTGCTAAGGCCCATGTCTAAGTAGATGATACGCGGCACAATTCCGTCGGGCAGGTAATACTTGAAAAAACTAAACCCATTAGTAAGCGCCTGGTCAATGTCTTTGTTGTCGGGATAATATTTTTTTATGGTGTCCTCCAGGTTGGTGAAATCTTTATAGGTAAGGTCGGTTTTAAGATCCTCCCTGATGCCTTTTACTGTATCGTTGTAGTTGCCGTGAATGCCATACGCCCTTACGGTGTCTAAGTAGTAATTCAGGAAGTCGGGATATTTAACCAAAAGTTGTTTCAATCCATCAGCTATGTGGTTGGTATCAATGGCGTAAAGGTCCAGGTCAAAACGATAGGTTTTCAGTCCTATGTTTATCTTTGATACGTCAGGAATGCTTTCCTTGGAATTGCAACCCGACATGCTCATTACTATGGATAAAGTCAAAATAAAGAGATAACAGTATAAAGATTTTTGTGCTTTCATGAGGAATGTTTCCTTGATCATTAAAAAGAATTTTATTGGTGTAAAAATAGCACAATATACTTTGCTTGTTTCCTCCTGGTAGAATTAATACTGATAATGTATTTGACACATTAAGAATAAACCGTAAATTACCATTGCCAGATGTGAAATGAATTCCAACATTTTTACCGGAAATGAAAGTATATTTATTTGTCTGTTTGGGTCTCAAAAATCATCGGCTGAATAGGGCTTAAAACAAGCAAAACCGAATCAATTTAGCGTCCGAATTATATTTTTTAAAAAATATGCAATTGGAAATTTCAGCTTAGTTCAAAAAAAAATCCCCAAATCTATTTTTTACAAGCAAAATAATATATCTTAGACCCAAAATTGTGTTAACGCACGTTTAAAACTGATGCCGGAAGTGTATCATTTTTGAACTGCTTTACTGTAGTTTTTGTTTTGTAAACGCCATTAATCACGGGTTTTTAATTATATTCTAAAGCATAGATTATGAGATTAGGAAATCTTTACTCCACATTACTGAATACGGCAAAAAGTGTAAAAGGCTTTGGTTCTATCCGAACTGTTTTTTTAGCCGGGATACTGTTGTTTAGCGTACCTGCTATGGCACAGGTTTCATTCGTTAACGGGAGTCCGCAGAGTTTGGTTGTGTGTCAGGGATCAGGCGCTACGCCCATAAATTCATACCTTACCATAACTACCCCTACTGCCGGTTCCTATACGTGGTCTATATCTTCATCGGGTAGTGGTTCGTTATCCGGGTTTAATTACACTAATGGTACTGTAGCAGCAAGTACCCCTACTACTCCCATAGGGTTAACCTATACGCCATCAGGCAGCGGAACGGACGCATTTACTATCCTCGTAACAGGCCCTGGTGTTGGTAATACCGCTACTACTACTATCAATGTTACTATTAATCCCACACCGGTTGTTACTACCATTACTCCTTCAGTCCCCACGCCGCCTTGCCAGGGTTCCGGCGCTGTTGTGGATGTTTCGGGCAGCCTTTCAAATGGTACTTATACGGTAAGTTATACGCTTACAGGTGGCAATACAGGGTCGGGTACTGCACCAATGACATTCAGCGGCGGCGGCGGTTCTTTCACTACCTCTGCTCTTGGCAATGCCACGTCAACCACAATAACACTTAATTCGATTGCTTATACAGCTACTGGTTGCAGCAGCGCATTATCAAGCGTCAGCGTTTCTACTACGCCATCTGGTTTGCCCGCTACCTATACTGTTGGCGGCGGCGGCACTTATTGTACCGGCGGCTCAGGAGTTAATGTTACTTTATCTAATTCTGTACCTGGTATTAATTACCAGCTTGCATATCCGACAACAAGTACCCCGTTTGGTGCGTCACAGGCAGGAGCCTTTACCGGGCTTATATTCGGCCCGGTTACCGGCGCAGGTAGTTATTCTATTGTTGCAACCAATGCAACCACAGGATGTCAAAACTTAATGTCCGGTACCGCAACTGTCAGCATTAATCCTGCTCCTTCTGCCATCACAGGCACACTTAATGTTTGCGTGGGTTCTACAACAACTTTAAGCGACCCAAGCGGCAGCGGCACCTGGACAAGCAGTAATACAAGCGATGCAACCGTTACTTCAAGCGGCGGTGTTGTTTCCGGCGTTGGAGCAGGTACGCCAACAATATCCTTTACTTTAACCAGCACGGGTTGCGTGGTTACTACTCCGGTTACGGTAAATGCTTTACCCGTTCAATATTCCGTTACGATCACTAACGGCGGCCATTATTGCGCCGGAGGTTCCGGTGTAATTATTGGTGTGGCAAATTCTGAAAGTGGCGTCAGCTACCAGTTGGTTTATGCAGGTACAACGAATGTTGGCAGTCCCGTATCAGGTTCTTCGGGCTCGCCTATCAGTTTTTCACCCGCAGAGACAACTGCCGGCAGTTATTCTGTGGTGGCTACGAACGCAACTACCGGGTGTACTGATAATATGACCGGTACCGTGAACGTGGTGATAGACCCATTACCGGCTGCGATCAGCGGTACGCTTAATGTTTGCGTTGCGTCAACCACAAATCTTACTGATGCTACTGCCGGTGGCGTTTGGAGCAGTAGTAATACATCGCTTGCAACAATTGGTTCCGGTTCCGGTATTGCAACAGGCGTATCTGCCGGTAATCCCATTATTACTTTTACGGTAATTTCAAGCGGTTGTTATTCAACGGCTATATTGACGGTAAATCCATTGCCCTCACCAATTGGCGGAACGCTGACCGTTTGCCCGGGGTTAACAACTACTTTGACTTCTTCACCAACCGGTGGTACCTGGACAAGCAATAGCCCAAGCCAGGCTACAGTTGGTACTTCTTCAGGTATTGTAACCGGTGTTTCTGCGGGAACGCCTACTATTACTTATACATTACCTACAGGTTGTATTGCTTCGGCAGTAGTTACTGTAAATCCATTGCCTGCGGCCATCGGCGCCAACGTTCCGGTTTGTGTTGCATCAACCACCACATTTACCGAAACATCAACCGGCGGTTCGTGGAGCAGTAATAATACTTCTCTCGCCACTATTGGTTCATCATCAGGTATTGTAACCGGCGTTGCAAACGGCAACCCGGTTATATCTTATACATTTCCTACCGGGTGTTATATCACAACCATAGCTACGGTTAACCCATTACCATCAGCTATTGGCGGAACGCCGGTGGTTTGCGTTGGGTTAACAACAAGTGTATCTGACGGTACAGGCGGAGGAAGCTGGACAAGTGGTAATACCGGCGTGGCTACTATCGGCTCTTCCTCTGGTACTATAACCGGGGTGAGTAATGGTAACGCAAATATTACCTATACTTTGCCCACAGGTTGTATAGCTACAACTATCGCAACGGTAAATCCATTACCTGCCGGTATCACAGGAACTACCAATGTTTGCGTGGCCTCCACAACAACATTATCCAGTACAAGTACCGGCGGTACCTGGAGCAGCAGTAACTTTACCCTTGCAACCGTTGGCTCTTCTTCGGGTGTTGTAACCGGCGTCTCTAACGGTGTACCCACTATTACTTATACATTACCTACCGGTTGTATCACCACAACCCCGGTAACAGTTAATCCTCTTCCTCTTCCTATTGATGGAACAGCCAGTGTTTGTGTTGGTTTAACAACTTCACTCAGCGATCCTATCGGCGGCGGTACCTGGACGAGCAGCATTCCTGCTGCGGCAACTATTGGCTCTGTTTCCGGTGTTGTTACCGGCGTTGGGCCTGGCTCCACGCTTATTACTTATACACTGCCTACTGGTTGCACAGCTACAGCTACCGTAACTGTAAACCCATTACCGGCAACCATTGGTACAAATACCCCTGTTTGTGTTGGTTCCACAATCACACTTACTGAATCTTCAACCGGCGGCGCATGGAGTTCCGGCGATATTACAAAGGCAACTGTAGGGTCGGGTAGCGGGGTTGTTACAGGCGTCAGCGCAGGTAACCCGACCATTACTTATACATTGCCTACCGGCTGTATCAATACTACTATATTAACAGTAAATGCCGTACCTGCTGCTATCACAGGCACAATGAGCGTTTGTATCGGCCTCACCACCACGCTTGCCGATGCTACTACAGGCGGTACCTGGAGCAGCAACAATACTGGCCAGGCAACTGTTGGCTCTACCACCGGCATTGTTACCGGAGTTGCTTCGGGTAATCCAAGTATTTCTTATACATTAACAACCACAGGCTGTGCCGCAATTGCTGTAGTTACGGTTAATTCTTTGCCAACGGCCATTACGGGTTCTGCCGTTGTTTGCGTTGGCAATAGTTCTACTTTAAGTTCTACTCCTTCAGGCGGTACCTGGAGCAGCAGCAATACCGGCCAGGCTACCGTTAGCGGTACAGGCGTTATAACCGGTACAGGTGCGGGCAACCCAACTATTACTTATACATTACCAACAGGTTGCATTATTACTACAGTCGCTACCGTCAATCCGTTACCGGTTGCTATTGGCGGTACGCCAAATGTTTGTACCGGGTTTACCACTACATTGTCTGACGCGACCACCGGCGGCACCTGGACAAGCAGCAATACCGCCCTCGCCACTATTAATTCAGGCACTGGTGTTGTTTCCGGTATTTCATCTGGTGTTGATAATATTACCTATACATTAACTGCTACGGGTTGTTTGATAACTGCGCCATTTACAGTTAACCCGACTCCTCCCGCAATCACGGGTACAACAAATGTCTGCGTTGGACTTCAAACTCCTTTATTTAACACCGCAGGCGGCGGCGCCTGGACAAGCAGCAACGCTACATATGCTACTGTGAACTCAAGTACCGGCGTTGTTACTGGTGTTTCATCCGGTACGCCAACTATTACTTATACAATGCCAACAGGCTGTTATATAACTACGCCGGTAACCGTTAATCCTCTACCTGGCGCTATTTCCGGCACTATGAGCATATGCCCCGGCACCGCAACTTCTTTAGCTGACGGCACTCCCGGCGGTTCCTGGAGCAGCAGTAATACTTCGGAAGCTACCGTTGGTACATCCGGTACAGTAACCGGTGTTGCCGCAGGCACTCCCGTAATTACTTATACATTGCCAACCGGCTGTATCGCTACAGCGCAGGTTACCGTTAATCCATTACCCACAACAATCACGGGCGCTGCAACGGTATGTACCGGGTTCACAACTACTCTTGGTTCCACGCCATCAGGCGGTACCTGGAGCAGCAGCAATACCTCGCTTGCAACCGTAGCCGGTGGTACAGGTGTTGTTACCGGCGTGGCTTCGGGTACGCCAACCATTACTTATACATTACCTACGGGCTGTATTGTTACCACTTCTGTAACGGTTAATCCTACTCCTGCGGCCATAGGCGGAACAATGACGGTTTGCTCCGGTTTAACAACAACGCTGACAGACGCTACACCAACCGGCACATGGAGCAGCAGCAATACTTCACAGGCAACTGTTGTTGGCGGAACAGGTGTAGTAACCGGCGTTGCTGCGGGTATGCCTGTTATTTCTTATACTTTAGGAACAGGATGTTATGCACTCGCAACCATTACCGTTAACAATACGCCTGCTGCCATTTCCGGCTTAACTGCCGTATGCACCGGTTCCACAATAGGTTTAAGCGACGCTACAACCGGTGGTTCCTGGAGCAGCAGTAATATTACTTATGCTACCGTTGCTTCCACAGGAGTTGTAACGGGCGTTGCAACAGGTAATCCTACCATTACTTATACCATGCCTACCGGCTGTATTGCTGTTTATGCAATTACAGTTAATCAGACCCCTGCTGCCATTACCGGTACTGCAAGTGTTTGTACCGGGTTAACCACAACTCTCGCAGACGCCATTACCGGCGGTACATGGAGCAGCAGCAATACTGCCGAAGCAACCGTGGTTTCGGGTACAGGCGTTGTAACGGGCGTTACAGCAGGCACACCAACTATTACTTATTCATCAGCCGCAGGTTGTATGGCAACTGTTATGGTTACCGTGAACCAGACGCCGGTTGCCTCAACTGGCTCAACCTCTGTTTGCGTTGGCCTCACATCCACACTAAGCGACGCTACCACAGGCGGAACCTGGACAAGCAGCAATACGGCACAGGCTACGGTAGGGTCTTCCACAGGTATTGTTACCGGCGTTTCTACAGGTACGCCTTTTATTACTTATACTATGCCTACCGGCTGTAATATTGTTATACCGATCACAGTTAACCCAACACCCGCCGCTATATCTGGTACTACGCTTGTCTGTGCCGGTTCTTCCACTACATTAAGCGATGCTACCGGCGGTGGTACCTGGAGCAGCGGCAACACATCTGTTGCTACCGTGGGCGCATCAACCGGTACGGTTACAGGTGTTGGCGCAGGAACCTGTTCAATTATTTATACGCTTGGCGCAGGTTGCACCGCTACAATTACTTATACGGTTAATGCAGTTCCTAATATATCTGCATATACTTCCCCAAGCGCCACTTCCGTATGCCAGGGTTCCGGCTCTGTGGTTACGTTCAATTCCAGCAGCCTCAGCAGCGGAACCTACTCTGTCAATTACAGCTTATCCGGCGCTAACACTGCTACCGGGAACACAGCTACATTAACAATGGGCGGAACGGGAACAGGTACTTTTACAATACCTTCAAGCGCAATATTATTTACCGGTTCTACTACGGTGACCATTAATTCAATAACAAACGCTTTGGGTTGTGCAAGTTCCCTGTCAGGCAGCAATACAGCAACATTTAATGTTTATATACTGCCTACTGTATATTCAGTTACGGGCGGCGGCGGTTATTGCGCAGGTGGTACAGGCGTTCATGTTTATTTGTCCGGTTCAGTAACAGGTATTAATTACCAGTTATACCTTAGTGGTTCTCCGGTAGGCGCTCCTTTGGCTGGCGCATCTTCCGGCCTTGACTTTGGTTTGCAGACTGCTGTTGGGCCTTACACAGTGATTGCTACAAATACCACTACCGGCTGCGTAAGCAATATGTCGGGCAGCGTAACGGTAACGATCAATCCTTTACCAACTTCTTCTTATACAGTAACCGGTGGTGGCGCTTATTGTTCAGGAGGTTCCGGGGTTACAGTTGGTTTGTCTAACTCCGACGCCGGAATTGATTACCAGTTATATAATGGAGTTACCGCTACCGGTACGCCCGCAGTAGGTTCAGGTTCCGCTATAAGTTTCGGCCTGCAGACTGCCGCCGGTGTATATACGGTTATCGCTACCAATACCACTACTCTATGTTCGAGCAACATGACCGGAAGTGCAACTGTTACGGTTAATCCTTTACCATCTGCTGTTTCCGGTACTATGTTTGTATGTATTGGTTCCACTACCACATTAAGCGACGCAGGCAGCGGTACATGGAGCAGCAGTAACACAGCGCAGGCTACTGTTGTTTCCGGTACAGGCGTTGTGACCGGTGTTGCTGCAGGTACGCCTACTATCACTTATACATTACCAACGGGTTGTTTAACTTCAACTGTTATTACCGTTAATTCATTGCCTTCCGCTATTGCAGGTCCGGGAACAGTTTGTACCGGCCTGGCAATTACGTTAACCGATCCTACCGGCGGCGGTTCCTGGAGCAGCAGTAACACACTGCTTGCTACCGCAGGTATCAGTTCCGGCATTATTACCGGTGTTTCAGCAGGTACGCCGATCATTACTTATACCCTGGCAACAGGGTGTATAGCTACCATGCAAATAACAGTTAATCCGTCACCTGCCGCAATTACCGGCGTCACAAACGTTTGTACCGGCTTAACAACTACATTAAGCGATGCTTCTTCCGGCGGCGTATGGAGCAGCAGTATTGCCACACAAGCTACCGTTGGTTCTTCTTCCGGTGTTGTTACCGGTGTTGCTACGGGTACGCCTGTTATTACTTATACGCTTCCCGCAGGTTGTATGGCTACTACTCCGGTAACCGTTAATCCTACTCCCGCTTCTATTACCGGCGTTACCAATGTTTGCGCCGGCTTAACCACTACATTAGGCGATGCTTCCGGCAGCGGTACATGGAGCAGCAGCAATACATCACTTGCGACCGTTGGCCTTACATCAGGCGTTGTAACGGGCATTTCAGCAGGCACGGTTACTATTACTTATACTTTACCCGCTGGTTGCACCGCTGTTACCAATGTAACGGTCAATCCTGCTCCCGCAGCTATCACGGGCGTCAGCAATGTTTGCGTGGGGTTAACGACAACTTTATCGAACACCGTTTCCGGTGGCACATGGACCAGCAGCAATGGTGCGGTAGCTACGGTTAATTCGTCTCTCGGAATCGTTACCGGGGTTTCAGCAGGTACGGTTACCATTACTTATACATTACCTGCAGGCTGTATGTCAGTTTATTCTGTTACAGTTAATCCGTTACCTTCTGCTATAAGCGGTGTTACCAATGTTTGTATTGGTTTAACAACATCATTAGGCGATGCGGCAACCGGCGGTTCATGGAGCAGCAGTAATACTTCTCTGGCCACCGTTAATAGTACATCCGGCACGGTAACAGGTATTGCTACCGGTGTTCCGAATATCACTTATACGCTCCTAACAGGCTGTATTGCTACAACTCCTGTTACTGTTAATCCATTACCATCTTCCATTACAGGTATTACCAATGTTTGTGTCGGACTAACTGTTACCCTGGCCGATGCTTCCGGCGGCGGTTCCTGGACAAGCGGTAATACTGCTTTGGCTACAGTGGCTTCATCTACAGGTGTTGTAACGGGCGTTTCATCCGGCAACCCGGTTATTACCTACACCTTACCGACAGGCTGCATCACTACAACTGCTATTACGGTTAATCCATCGCCTGCTTCAATCACAGGTTCCTCTAATGTTTGTTTAGGGTTGACCTCTACCCTGGCTGACGCGACAAGTGGCGGCACATGGAGCAGCAGCAATACTTCCATTGCTACTGTGGGTAGCACAGGTATTGTAACAGGTGTTGCGATCGGCACGGCTATAATAACTTATACATTACCGGCAGGCTGTACTACTACTTTGCTCGTAACTGTTAACCTGCAACCATCAGGTATTACCGGCACATTCACCGTTTGCAGTGGCCAGACAACTACGCTAAGCAATACTATAGGCGGTGGCGCGTGGAGCAGCAGCAATACTGCTGTAGCTACTGTTGGTTCAGGCACCGGTGTTGTAACCGGTATATCGGCAGGAACAGTAACCATTACTTTCACAGTACCCGGAGGGTGTATAACTACAGCTAATGTCACAGTTAACCCAACCCCGGTTGCTATTTCCGGCACTACCAATGTATGCGTAGGTTTAACAACGATACTGTCTGACCTTTCATCCGGTGGAGTATGGTCAAGCCCCGCTACCGGTACGGCTTCAATTGGTTCTACTGGTATTGTTACAGGTGTTGCCGCCGGTACCACTACCATTACTTATACTTTACCTGCCGGTTGTTTTGCCATTGCGCCGTTTACGGTTAATCCATTACCGGCTTCCATTACCGGCACTTTGAATGTTTGTGTTGGCTTAACGACTACCTTGTCCGATGCTTCTGCCGGTGGTTCATGGTCTGGCAGCAGTTCCCTGGTTGCCACTGTTGGCTCGTCATCAGGCGTCGTTACCGGCGTTGCAGCAGGAACGCTTACTGTTACCTATACTTTACCCACAGGATGTATAAATACTGCAACGGTAATTGTTAATGCTTTACCTGCTTCTCATACCGTTACTGGTGGTGGCAGCTATTGCAGCGGTGGCGGAGGGGTTGATATTGGCCTTAACGGTTCCAATACAGGGATCAGTTACCAGTTGATGCTCGGAACAGCAACGTCTGGTTTCCCGGTTACCGGAACAGGTTCTGCAATTGATTTTGGCAACAGGACAGGTTCTGGTACTTATACGGTAGTTGCTACAAACACTACAACTTCCTGCACCAGCAATATGGCAGGCAATGCTTTAGTCGTTATTAATCCACTTCCTGCAACATATAATATGACAGGCGGCGGCGGGTATTGCAGCGGCGGATCGGGTGTTCCCGTTGGTTTGAACGGAACTGTTTCCGGTATCAATTACATGCTCTATTATAGCGGGTCAACTTATGTGTCAACACTTTCCGGTACAGGCGGCTCTGCTAATTTCTCTCCCAATGTATTCCTGAGCGGGGCTTATACTGCTGTTGCGGTTAACCCGGTTACCACTTGTTCTATAGCTATGTTAGGCTCGGCCACGGTAACCGTTAATCCGCTGCCAACATCCTTTACAGTTACAGGCGGGGGCAGCTATTGCGCAGGCGGCACGGGTGTGCATGTTGGCCTCAGCAACTCAACGTCTGGCGTCAGTTACAAATTATTTAACGGCGGTACATTAGTATCTACTTTACCCGGAACAGGTTCTTCAATTGATTTTGGTCTTGTTACAGGTATCGGCACTTATACTGTTTATGATACCAACCTTACCACTACCTGCACAAGCAGTGCTTATGGCAGTGTGGCTGTAACCACTAATCCTGTTCCGGCTACGTCTTCAATTACAGGTGGCGGCACTTACTGCTCCGGTGGCGCTGGTGTTCATATAGGTGTACTGCTTTCAGCAGTTGGGGTAAATTACCAGTTATTTTATGGCACATCGGCAGCTGGCCCCCTTGTAACCGGTACAGGTACGGCGCTTGATCTCGGCTTACAATTAACACCAACTACTGCTACTTCGGTTTATACGGTGGTTGGCAGTATGGCGCTCACCGGTTGTACCACAACCATGACAGGAACCGCAACTGTTTCAATAAATGCTTTACCGGTGCAGGATACGGTGACCGGCGGTGGCAGCTATTGCCTCGGAGGTACCGGTGTGCTGATAGGTGTTAATTCTACCCAAACCAGCACTAATTATATATTATATGGCGGGGCAAGTCCCATTTCAGTATCGGGAACGGGAGGCCACGTCAATTTCCCGTTAGTTACACTCGCAGGAACATATACAGTGGTCGCTTCTTCTACAGTTACCACTTGCACTGTGAATATGCTGAATACCGTAGTTGTAAATGTTAACCTCCCGCCAAATATTTATAACGTTACCGGTGGCGGCACTTATTGTTCCGGCGCTACGCCAAGTGTGCATGTAGGCACAAGCGGCTCCGACTTAGGTGTTAATTACCAGTTATATCTTGCAGGCTCCATAGTCGGCGCACCTATAGCCGGCACCGGTTCTGCGCTTGATTTCGGCGCACAATCTGCTTCTGGTAATTATACAGTAATTGCCACTAATACTGCTACAGCCTGCGCGAGTAATATGAATGGAGCCGCTACCATAGCTATCACTACTTTGCCTTTAGCATATCCAATGACCGGCGGCGGCAGTTATTGTTCCGGTGGCACAGGTGTGGCAATTGGCCTTAGCAATTCTGCTACATCCGGCGTTTCTTATCAATTGTACGATGGTACAGTTCCAGTAGGCAGCCCTGTATTAGGTATTGGTACGCCAATAAACTTTGGCTTACAAACTGCAGGTGGTATATATACTGTTGTGGGAACTACAACGCCTACGGTTACAGGTTGCCCGAATACTATGTCTGGCTCGGTTACTGTTACTATACTTAGTTTGCCTGCTGTTTTCCCGGTATCCGGTGGCGGCAGCTATTGTGCGGGCAGCGGCGGTGTTCCGGTTAATCTCGGTGGTTCAGTTACAGGGTATAATTACCAGGTTTACAATGGGACTTCAGTTGCAGGCGCATCGGTGGCAGGTACAGGTTCTGCGCTAAGCCTCGGTTTGCAGACTGCACCCGGCAGAGACAGCGTTGTTGCTATCAACCCGACTACCGGTTGTAAAAGCACTATGACCGGTATTGTTACAATAACGGTTAATCCATTACCAATTGTTGATACTGTGACCGGTGGCGGCGGGTATTGCGCAGGCGGAATTGGGGTGCTTGTTGGTTTGAATAACTCAACCCCAGGTATTTCTTATCAATTATATAATGGTTCAGGCGCGACTGCGGGTAGTGCGGTAGCAGGTACAGGGTCAGCGCTCAGTTTTGGCTATCATCTGGCTGCGGGTACGCGTACTGCGATTGCTACCAATACCGTTACAGCTTGTTCTGTTGCGATGTATGGCAGCGTTTCTGTTTCTGTTAATCCATTGCCAACCAGCACTTACATAATAACAGGTGGTGGCAGCTATTGCGCCGGTGGATCTGGTGTTAATGTCGGGCTGAGTTCTTCAGACGCAGGTGTTAATTACCAGTTGATGATCGGTAGTTCAGTAGTTGGCGCTGCTGTGCCGGGTACCGGGGTGGCGATCAGCTTCGGTCCACAAACCAGCCTGGGTATTTACCAGGTGGTTGGTACAAATGCAGCAACAGGTTGTTCTTCAACAATGACAGGAACAGAGACTGTATCGCTTAGTACCCCTCCAACAGCTTACAGTGTATTGGGCGGCGGCGGTTATTGTCTTGGTACTGCCGGTGTTGCCATTACCTTGAGTAATTCAAATACAGGCGTTAATTACCAGTTATACCTCGGTTCGGCTCCTATCGGGTCTGCGGTGGCTGGTACAGGATCAGGGATCACTTTTGGTTCGCTTACCGCAACCGGTACTTATACGGTTATTGCAACCAATGCAACTTCAGGCTGTACTAATAATATGACCGGAAGCGCTATTGTTTCCATAAATACATTGCCAACTGCCCATAATGTAACAGGCGGCGGCGGATATTGTGCAGGCGGAACAGGTGTTGCACTTGGCCTCAATGGTTCAGACGCGGCTATCAGCTACCAGTTGATGAACGGTTCAGCTGTAGGCGCTGCATTGGCAGGTACAGGTAGTTCCCTCAGTTTTGGTTTGCAAACCCTTGCAGGTGTTTATACGGTCGTTGCCACAAATGTGGTTACCGGTTGTACCAACACTATGACGGGTAGCGCATCGGTGGACATTAATCCGCTGCCATTGGTTTATAGTATTACAGGCGGCGGCCCTTATTGCAGCGGAGGTACCGGTGTTCCAATCGGCACTTCTGTTTCCGATATGGGTATTAATTACCAGTTATATGATGGAGCCATTGCTGTTGGCGGAATGGTTGCCGGTACAGGTTCCCCATTAGACTTTGGCATGATGACTGTAGCCGGTACTTATACGGCTGTGGCTACAGATGCGGTTTCCGGTTGTACCAGTAACTTGTCTGGCGCAGCTGTGGTAACTATTAATTCACTCCCGACTGCATACGCAATCACAGGCGGTGGCAGCTATTGCGCAGGTGGCGCAGGCCTCCATGTTTGGTTGGGCGGTTCTAATACCGGCGTAAATTATCAGTTATACAATGGTATGGCTGCGGCAGGTAGCCCGGTAGGTGGTACAGGTGCGGTAATTAACTTTGGCGCGGAAACTGCCGGAGGCACTTATACGGTTATCGCTACAAGCCCGGCTACGGGTTGCAGCAGTAATATGACCGGAAGCGCTGTTATCGTAGTTAATCCACTACCATTTGTTGATACCATATCCGGCGGCGGCGGCTATTGCCCAGGTGGTTCAGGCGTTCACATCGGCCTGAGCAACTCTACTTCCGGTGTTGACTACCAGTTAATGAGAGGCCCATTCATGGTTGACTTCCCGGTTTCCGGCACAGGTACCGACCTTGATTTTGGTTTACAAACTGTTACTGGCGCTTATTCAGTTGTAGCTACAGATTCAGCTACCGGCTGTTCCAGCAATATGTCTGGTACTGCTACGGTAAGTATCAGTGCGCTCCCGACAGCTTATACATTTACCGCAAGTTCATCATCCTATTGCGCCGGCGCATCTGGAGTTGACCTTTCATTAAGCGGTTCTGATTTCGGTACTGATTATCAATTGTATTTAGGTGGTGTAGCAACTGGCCCAACAGTTACCGGTACAGGTGTAATGCTCGATCTGGGTATGCACACTACGGCTGGTACTTATTCAGTTACTGCCACCAACCCTGCCACCGGCTGTACCGGTAATATGACGGGTACGCCTTCCATAACGATCAATCCATTGCCGGTTGTTTATTCAGTGACCGGTGGCGGCAGTTATTGTGCTGGTGGTACAGGCGCTCATATTTTCCTCGGTGGTTCCAATACCGGAGTTAGTTACCAGTTATCAAACAGCGGTACACCTGTTGGTTCAGCTATGCTTGGAACCGGCTATTCGCTTGATTTCGGCGCGGAAACTACAGCAGGTACTTATACCGTTGTTGCTTCAAATTCTGCTACCGGTTGTTCTGTTGACATGCTTGGCAGCGGTGCGGTTGCAATTAATCCGCTCCCCACCGTTTATACTGTCTCCGGCGGCGGTGCTTATTGTGCCGGCGGGCCTGGCGCTCATATTGGCCTGACTTCTTCGGACAGCGGTGTCAATTACCAGTTATTTGACGGTACTGTCTCTGTTGGCAGTGCAATGCTAGGTTCTACAGGTACTGCGCTTGATTTTGGCGCGTTTACTACGGCAGGTACTTATACGGTTGTTGCTACTAATTCCATTACAACCTGTAGCAGTAATATGACCGGAACTGCTGTTATTGCCATCAATGCTACGCCGGTTGTTTATTCAGTAACAGGCGGTGGTAATTACTGCGTAGGTGGCTCCGGCGTTCACGTTGGCATTGCAGGTTCAGATGCCGGTATCAATTACCAGTTATGGAACGGTGGTACTGCGATAGGGGCTGCAATGCACAGTGCATCCGGTTCCTCCCTTGACTTTGGCTTGCAAACTGCCGCAGGTACTTACAGGGTAGTGGCCACTAACGCAACTACCGGATGCTCAGATACTATGGCAGGCAGCGCAGTGGTAACTGTCAGTTCGTTGCCAAATATTTATACGGTAACCGGTGGTGGCAGCTATTGCGCAAGCCTTACCGGCGCCGATGTGCAGCTTAGCCATGCAGATAGTGGTATTAATTACCGTTTATACAATGGGGCAACGGCGGTTGGCACGTCAATAGGCGGTTCAGGTACGGTTCTTGACTTCGGTTTGCAACCTGCCGGTGTTTATACGGTGGTTGCCATCAATGCAACTACAACCTGTAGCAGCAATATGGCAGGCAGCGCTACGGTAACAGTTATTCCAACGGTTACCCCGACCGTAAATGTTACTACCGGCATTGGCAGTGATACAGTTTGCGCAGGCTCATTGGTTACCTTCAACGCAGCTCCGGCTAATGGCGGACCAACGCCAACTTACCAATGGTATGTAAACGGTATAGCTTTCGGTACGGGCGGCCCCAGTTATACTTATAGTCCTGCAAATGGCAATGTTGTAAGCGTGGTAATGACCAGCGATGCTACCTGCGTATTCCCCGCAACAGCAACCGGTGAAGTTGTAATGACGGTAAGGGCAAATCTTACTCCTTCTGTTAGCATAATGGTATCTCCGAAAGATACCATATGCCAGGGATCAGTAGTAACCTTCACCGCTGACCCGGTAAATGGCGGTTCCGCTCCTGCTTATAGCTGGATAGTTAATGGAACGCCGATATCTTCAGGTCCTACATACGCTTACGCTCCTCTGAACGGCGATGTTGTATTCTGTACATTGACCAGCGATTATCCTTGCCTCTCTGTAAATAATGTTGTCAGCAATACCATTCATATGACTGTTGACAGCAGCGTTGCGCCGGTGGTTACCATCAGCAATAATTCAGGAGCAAGCATTGCGGGTGTAGTGTACAACGATACCCTTATGGCAACCGCAACACCGGCTAACCCATCTGACCAATACCAATGGTCTGTGAACGGTGCAGTTATTACAGGGGCGACATCGCCTACCTATATTGCCGCAAGTTTACAAAACGATGCAGCAGTAAGTTGTGTGGTAACATTTACAAACGCCTGCGGACTCGTATCAGGCACACAAACATATATAATCACAGCCCTGGATAATGTAGGTGTTAAAACCGTCACAACAACAGTCAGTGATATTAAACTGCTGCCAAACCCCAACAAGGGCGTGTTCACCATCAAGGGTTCGCTTGGCAGCACAACTGACGAAGAAGTAGCCATAGAGATTACAGACATGCTCGGACAGGTTGTTTACACCCAAAAGGTAAATGCCCAGAATGGCGTAATAAACCAAAGCGTTCAGTTGGGCAGTTCGGTTGCCAACGGTATGTATATAGTTACCTTGCATACCGCAACTGAAAATAAAGTATTCCACATGGTCATCGAACAATAGGATAACCATGATTATTGATTACCAACAAAAATGGCTCCGTTTTCGGGGCCATTTTTGTTAATGCTTAGGGAACGTTTACTTCTGATTTTCACCCCAATTCCTTTATCCTGTATGCTACATCAAGGAACACGGTACCCCTATTGTTAGCGTGTATGTATTCATATACATGGAATGCTTTCCTTAACAGGGTTTCCCTTTGTTGGTCATCATTGGTTTTATGAGCAAGGTCATAAAGCAGGTTGGCGAAATCCCACAGGTTTTCTATAGAGCATTTTTTATCATTCACGAGGTATTGCAAGCTATCCTCCTTGTTCATCGCAAGGAATGTGTCAAGGTCAATATCCAGTTCAGATTGAAACTGTTTTGTGATTTCAACTCTGGCTTCGCTGTATGGATATTCTTTATCAAGCAGCATACTCAACAGCTTTGCCAGAACCAGCCCTATGCGGTCTATCTCCCTTTTTATTTTATCTTCCTGCGGCATAGCGAAAAGTAAGTAAAATCCGGGAGACACAAATATTATACTTTGCGTTTTAAAGAAATGGCGCGTTCGTAGGTTTCCTGCTCATGGCGGCGTTTGCTGTATGCGCTGATTATTTCTTTGTGCGATAAGATGCCGGTTACTTTTTTATCCTTGTTATGTGCCACTACCGGGAGCATGTCTGTTCCATATTTTGCCATAAGGTCTAATGCCAGGCTCAGCCGGTTGTTTTCATGTATGTATGGGCCAATGTCTTTTACCAGATTGAATAACGTTGTATGGTCGGGGTGGTGTTTATCAAAGATCATCTTTCGCTCAATTGTGCCCGCCAGCAGGCCGTCATTATCCACCAGCACAAAGGCAGTGGATTGTCCCAGTTGTTCGCTGTTTTCTTTAATCCATTCACGGGCTTCTTTTACGGTGATCTCCGTACCCAGCAAGTTGGCATTGCCATTCACTACTTCTTTTACCAGCGTCTGCTGCAATACATCAGGTTCTAAAGAATGTGGTGCAAAAACACCCCTGCGTTCCATTTTCTCTGTCATAATAGAACCCTTCATTAAAAAGAAAGAAATGAAGTAAGAAGCAGTACATGCGCCCATCAAAGGCAATAAACCGTGAGGTTGCATAGTGCCTTCAAGCGCGAACACAATAGATGTAAGCAATGCCCTTGATGCCCCGGCAAACATAGCCGCCATGCCTATGAGCGCACACGTCATTATATTTATTTCACAGCCGGGGAATAATTTTAAGGTTATTATACCAAGCAAACTTCCAAACGCGCCGCCAATGGTGAGCAATGGAGCCAGTGTTCCTCCAGACGTACCGCTGCCAAGCGAGACACACCAGGAAAGAAATTTTAAAAAGCACAGCGTCGCCATTATGTAAAGCGGAACAGTTCCTTCTAATAAATTCCTGATGTTGCTATAGCCCACACCAAGTGTCAGCGGGGCGAAATAGCCTGTTACACCGACCACCACAGCGCCTATTGCGGGCCACCACATCCAATGGACGGGTAATTTTTCAAAAAGGTCTTCTACGAGGTAAACGCTTTTTGAAACCAATGCAGCCGCCGCGCCGATGATTATACCCATCAGTGTATAAGTGACCATAGCCATACTGGTGGGTTGTGCAATATCGGGCATAGGAAATACCGGGCCTGTGCCAAATAAGATAACGTGCATGGCTGCGCCCGCAACACAGGAAAGCGAAACAGGAATGATAGAACGTGGGGAAAATTCAAACAACAATAATTCTATAGCCAATAATACAGCCGCAAGAGGGGTGCCGAAAATTGCGGCCATACCTGCGCAAGCCCCGGCCGCCAGCATGATCTTTCTTTCATTTGGCGTTACCCGCATTACCTGCCCCGTGAAGGAACCAAAAGCCCCGCCGGTGGAAATGATAGGCCCCTCAGCCCCGAAAGGCCCGCCTGTGCCAATGGATATGGCCGCAGATATTGGCTTCAGGAAAATGATGATGGGCTTTATTTTGCTGTCATTTACCAGCACCTGTTCCATGGCTTCAGGTATGCCGTGCCCACGTATGGCCGGCGACCCGAATTTTGCCATTATGCCAACTATAAGGCCGCCAATAATTGGGAGAAATACCACAATCCAGCCAAGATTATTACCTGCCGGAGATACATCTTCAAACGAAAATCTGCCATAGAAAGAAATATTGGTAATAAGAAAAATAAGCCCAACCAGCAATTTGGCTACTACTCCTACAACTATTGCATTAACGATCGCCTGCACACTCAGGTAAAAAACGCGCTTACCCACCGGGTAGTTTTTTTGCTCCATTATTTCATGTTCCACCTCGCCCAATGACGGCGATACAGGAATGGCTCCCAGGGAATCATTTGCAATGGTATTTCCAGGCATACTTAGAAGGCTTTAAAAGAAATTAAAGCAAGCTGGTTGAGATGGAAAAACTGCTTTAATCGCGCGCAAAGTTACAGGCTGCCAAAAGAAAAAAAGGATAAAATTCTGTTTACAGCATTAATAGTTGTTATGAAAATAACTGTCAGAATATTACGGCTGCTTGTTGTTTTCAATATGTTTGTATCCAATGACAAATACCGGTCCATTACTATTAACGTTCCGCCCCGGAAGGTTTTTTAACACACTTATTATCCGTAATTTCCTTTATCGGTTTGCCTATGCAGCCGTTCGGTGATTGTATATGCAGCAGTGCGGCAAGGGTGGGGCTTATATCCGTCATGTTCACCAGGTCGTTTGTCTCGCCCTGTGGTATATGCCAGCCATACCACAATAGCGGGATGTGCGCATCATAGGGGTTCCAGGTGCCGTGGGTAGTGCCTGTGGGAATGTTGTAGTCGTACCAGGCCGGGTCAAGGATGTAGGCTATACAGCCGCTCCTGCGGTTGTTGTAGCCGTTTATAAGCATAGTGCGCAGTGGTTCGGGCAATGGGGTTTTGTCTATGTTGTCCATGTCTGTCACAAAGCTCACATGCTGTTCTTTTTTCAGGAAGTCTATTACCTCATCCTTTATCTTGTTGCGGTCGAGGCCAAGATTATTGATGAGCTTGCTGTTAAGAAACGCCTGGTAGTTAGTTATGTTCACTATTTTGTACAGGGTGTCGCCATTCTTTTTATAAGCGTCTGTCGCATTTTTGCGGAGCGCGTCTGTGGCGTAAAAATCCTTTTTTATCAGCGCATTGATCTTTGATTGCTGGTTGAGGCCAAAGTTTGCAACGCCTGCCGGAATATTATTGTCTTGCAGGAACGTGGCGTTATGTGCGCCGCCGTGGTCTGCGGTAAGAAACAGCAGGTAATTATCCTTGCCCATTGTTTCATCAAGGTATTTAAGCATCAGTGCTATCTGGTTGTCGAGGTGCAGGTACATATCTTCCAGTTCCTTAGCGTTTGGCCCGAACTGGTGTCCGGCATAGTCAGTGCTGGAAAGGCTTACGGCGAGGAAATCGGTATTGCCATTCTGTCCCAATTGTTCTCCTTCTATACACGCCCTTGCCATCATCAGGGTATAAGTATTGCCGGCAGGCATGGTTTTGAGCGCCGTGCGCATACCCGCCGGGTTAGTAGTGTCCAGCATATGCAGGTAAGGAGGTTTAGGCAACTGCACTTCGTTAGAAAAACCTTTGCCATAGCTGCCGGTAACTACACTATATAGGTCGTAGCTGCTGTTATCTGCCAGGTATTGCTGCCAATGCTGGTGGGATAAGCTATCGGGCAGTTTACGGTTATTGAAAGCCTGCAACCATGCCGGGTTTTGATACTTTTCGGTATAATATTTTGAAGTCGTGAATACCGAATCGTTGTAGTAGTAAGCGGCATTACCGAGGTGGCCTGCCGGTAATATGCTGCCCCTGTCTTTGATAGCGATACCAAATACCCGCGACCGGAAATTTGTACCCAGCCTTAGTTCATCGGTGATGGTCGTTACCAACAGTGAGTTAGGACTCATGGGTATAGAGCGGCCGCTGCTGATAACATCGCTGTAGCGTTTGGCGTCCGCGTCCTCCACGCAATACCAGTTCCTGCCGGTATCGTCTATCCAGTTATTGCCCGATATACCATGTATGGCAGGCACAGATCCGGTATAGATGCAGGTATGTCCCGGCCCGGTAAACGATGGCAGGTAATTGACCATGGTATTCTGGCAGTTATAGCCGCCACTCATCAGGCGTTTAAACCCGTCATTGCCATACAGGTTGTAAAAGCGGTAGAGGTAATCCCAGCGCATCTGGTCTATTACTATACCTATAACCAATTTGGGCCGGGGCAGCGCAGCAGGCTTCTGCACACAGGATGTAAAGCCCGCAACCAGGGCCAGGAACACAACAATAAATGGCTTAATATACCTCATTATAACAGCTTTTTAACGTAAAAGTCAACATTTTTGGCAGAAGAATACAAAAGTGCGAATTATGAAATGAATGGGCAGTTATATTTTTATTAATTTCGCGACTGGAAAGGAAGTTAATTGGGTTAAAGGGTTAAAAAGGTAATTGGGTTAAAAGGGTAATAAGGCAAATGATTAACTTTTAATTCTTTATCTCCCGACTATCTACTATTTACTAACTACTAAACAAAACCCTCGCGAACTTTAGACTTTAGACATACGACTTTAGACTAAACAAAACCCTCGCAGACTTACGACTTTAGACTTACGACTTACGACTAAATTTAACACTCATGGACATATTTGCAAAATTTGAGAACAGGCTGGGTCCGATAGGCGACTACGCAGAAAAATCACCGGGCTATTTCGCATTCCCCAAGCTGGAAGGGGAGATAGGTAACCGTATGAAATTCCGGGGAAAAGAAAAGATAATCTGGAGCCTGAACAACTACCTGGGACTGGCAAACCACCCCGAAGTGCGCAGGGTGGACGCAGAAGCTGCGGCTAAGTACGGACTTGCATCGCCAATGGGCGCGCGCATGATGAGCGGCAACTCTGACATCCACGACCAACTGGAACGCGAACTGGCCTCGTTTATAGGTAAGGAAGACGCGATGCTGTTCAACTACGGTTACCAGGGCATGGTATCAACCATTGACGCGCTGTGTGGCCGCCACGATGTGGTGGTGTATGACGCAGAATCTCATGCCTGCATTATTGACGGGCTGCGCCTGATACCCAGCCACCGCTATGTATATAAGCACAACGACATTGCCGACTGCGATAAGCAACTGGGCCGCGCCGCCGAAATGGTGAAGAAAACTGGCGGGGGTATATTGGTGATAACAGAGGGCGTATTTGGCATGAGTGGCAACCAGGGCAAGATAAAGGAACTGGCTGTGCTGAAAGAAAAATATGGTTTCCGCCTGTTTGTGGATGATGCGCATGGCTTCGGCACTATGGGCAAAACGGGAGCGGGCATAGGCGACGAGCAGGATTGCATAGACGATATAGATATTTACTTCTCCACCTTCGCAAAGTCTATGGCCAGCATAGGCGGCTTTTTGGCGGCAGATAAAAAGATACTCACCTATCTGCGCTACAATATGCGCTCGCAGATATACGCCAAGTCGCTGCCGATGGCTTTTGTGGCCGGCAACCTGAAACGCCTGGAACTGCTGCGCAACACACCGGAGCTACGCGAAAAACTGTGGCACAATGTGCGCAGGCTGCAAAACGGCTTCCGCGAAGCGGGCTTTGACCTCGGCGCTACCAACACCCCGGTAACGCCTGTATTTATGAAGGGCGGCCTGTACGACGCCGTGCAGCTTACCTACGACATGCGTGAGAACTACAATATCTTCTGCTCCGTAATAGTTTACCCCGTGATACCGAAAGGACAGATAGAGCTACGCATAATACCCACCGCCGTCCACACCGACCAGGACGTGGACGAAACACTCACCGCCTTCGCCGCAGTACGCGAAAAGCTGGAAAAGAAACTATACCCGCAGGAGATGCCGTATGTAGGAGCGGGGGTGTAACCCCCAAACCCCTGCCGCGTGCCGCCTTAGCTTTAGCGGTGGCGCAAAGGGGGCTTAGCTTGCGGATGAAATTTCGGCTGCCGATTTTCAATTATAGTTGTTATAATTAGAACGGCATAAATTAGAGCATTAATTCGCATTGCTCAATAGTATTCCTGTCATTGGCAGCCGCGCCGAACCATGACACGTTGAAATATGTTATGTTGCTAAATCGTAGCGTTCATAATGGGCTGTTTTATCACGATTACAGTGTATAATGCGGCTTGCCTTTATTGTTTATTGGCAAAACAAGCAAGATTTGTTATATTTGCTATTATGAGTACACTAACTATACATCCAGTGGATACTGACCAGGAAACTGCGATAAGGCTGTTCCTGGATGCTTTGCATATTAGTTATAGCGCAAATGAAAAGGAACAGGATGCAACAGATTATCTTTCGGCGTCATCGGCTATGAAAGCGCATTTGAATAAGGCTGCCGAACAGGAAAAAAATGGCGAAGGTGTAATTGTTACTTTGGATGATATATGGAAGTAGTATTTATGCCGACTGCTCTTCAAGACCTTGATTACTGGAAAAAATCCGGTAGTGTTATTATTCTTAAAAGAATCCGGCAATTAATAGAAGCCATTCAACACAATCCATTTGAAGGTATCGGCAAACCAGAAAGGTTGAAATATGACTGGGCAGATTGGTGGTCAAGGCGCATTAATGAAGAACACAGGATTGTTTATAAGTGTGAGCAGAACAAGATTACAGTGTATTCGCTAAGATACCATTACCAGAAATAAACCACATTTGCTGTAATGAAATTACACAAGATAAGGCTCTTTGCAGTAAAAATACTGAAAACAAAAAAACAGAGTTTGAAATCATTGACGGTACAAACATATCTTTTATAGCAATTGATGAAAGAAATGACACTGAAATAGGCCAAATGGTTTCTTACACTTAAATGATAACTACTGTGATAAAGCCCGCAAACACTGACGAATATATATCCCGTTTCCCGGAAGAAACACAAAAGTTACTGGAGCAACTCAGGAAAACCATCAAAGCGGCTGCTCCGCAGGCGCAGGAAGTGATTAGCTATGCAATGCCGGCATTCAAACTAAATGGTATGCTGGTTTGGTTTGCCGCCCACACTGCCCACATTGGCTTTTATCCAAGAGCTTCAGGAATTGAGGCTTTTGCAACCGAACTTTCGGGCTATAAAATGTCAAAAGGCGCTGTCCAGTTCCCTATGGATAGCCCTTTACCGTTACGGTTGATCACGAAAATTGTAAAATTCAGAGTAGCCGAAAATCTGCAGCGCGCAAAAACGAAGAAACAGTAAACTTACTAACTGAGATACACTAACTGTTCATCCGGTGCTGAGGTGGTATCCATTACGCCGCCTTCAGATTCTTCCTGGTATTCATCACGCTGGCATCTTTCAGAGTAGCGTTTATGGGTAGCTTTAATTTATACGGCCTGTTAAAAGCCTCCTGCGATAATTTGAATAATCCGGCAAGCCCACGGATTATTTTTTTAGAAAAGCCTTTTTTGTAGTTGATAATATCTGAAATCAGACCCGGGCTTACCTGTAGTTGCTTTGCCAGGTCAACAGATCTCAATTCGTGGTCTTTCATTATTGACCTCAATAGTTCTACCGGATCCAACTCGTCAAAAATATTATGGTCTTCATCCCATTTTTCAATGAGCAGGGTCAGCAATGCTATTTCTTCCTTTACCTGCTTGCTTCTTAGCGTTGAAAAAACAAGGATTTCCAGGGTTTTGCAGTAATTGTCATATTGCTTTTCAGAGGTAATGACTTTGTATTTTAAAGTTTCCATCTCCCGGTATTTTTAATAAATATTGATTGAATATTGTTCTCTATCTGCGCAAAGCCTGTCATAATCAGCATGTTTTCCTATCCAGCAAACGAATAAATGCACCTCCGTTTCTCCGAAATCATATTGGCAAATCATCCTGAAATTATTGCCTCCGATATTAAATACTACTCTATCGCTTCCCTTACCCAATATGCCTGCATTTTATAGCTTGTTAATATATCAGCAGGTTTGTTCCAGTTTGCTTTTTTAAGACTGGAGAGCCATTCTTCAAAGAAAATTTTGCTTCCGGCATTATCAATAACAAAATTCCTGATCGTTTTTTCTTTTATCAAATGAATCTTCATGCAAGGTACTTATTTTTTTCAGATAATTCACGTTTCGTGAATTATGTTATTTTTTGAATGTGCTAATATAATGAACCGAATCTGAATATTTACAAGTATAGATTTGAAAAGAATGATGTGCCATTATCTCATCCTGCTTTTGTATTTTTAGCCCGTGGATAGGGATTGTCATTTATCACAAAGCAAAACAAAAGGAGTTTAGGGTATGAAGGTATTTATATCAGGGGCGTCGGGATTGGTAGGGAGTAACTGCCTCAGGCATTTTACGGAGCAGGGATGGGAAACTGTGGGGTCTTACTATTCGTTTAAAACGGACGATACGGTGTTCTATGATACCCTGAATCCCGGCCATCCCGATAATTTTGATGTTGCAGCTTTCCTGCCTGACGTCATCGTGCATTGCGGCGCCCTTACCCATGTGGACTATTGCGAAACACACGAAAAAGAAAGCTATGAGAAAACGGTAAAAAGTACCATTAATCTCATTGCTCTTGCCAAAGAGTGCAAGGCGCGGCTTGTATATATTTCCACCGACTATGTTTTTGATGGAGAGAACGGCCCCTACCGCGAAGACGCTCCTGTGAACCCTATAAGTGTATATGCACGCCACAAACTGGAGGCGGAGCAATTGGTATTGCGCGATATTCCTCATGCGCTTGTGCTACGGGTAACCAATGTTTATGGCGATGAGGTAAGGGGCAAAAATTTTGTAGCCCGCATTATAGAGCAGTGCCGCAACCACCAGAAACTGACCTTAAAACTACCTTACGACCAATACGCCTCTCCTGCCAATGCCTGGGATATAGCACGCGCAATGTACCTGTTGCTAAGGGATAATAAACATGGGGTGTATAACATAGGCGGCACAGACTATGTGAACCGCGTGGAGCTGGCGCTACGGGTACTTAGCTACTTCCCCGGGGCTGAATATGAACTGATACCCATAAGCACCACAGAAATGAAACAACCTGCCGCCAGGCCCCTGCTGGGAGGGTTTGTGAAAATGAAATTCAGCAATGAATACCCTGATTTCCTTTTCGGGAATATAGATAGCTATATGAAGGATAAAAACCCCAGAACCTAAAACCCCTGACCCCTAAAGGGGCTTCACCTTAATATCTGCTATTATTGTTTTCTATTAGAATAAAACTGCTCAATTAATAGTTGCTGTTGAAATAATGAAATAAGGCTAAATTTTTGGTTCCCCTTTAGGGGTCAGGGGTTTGGTTTTTAATCTATATCAGGATAGACAGGTACATTTCTGGGTTCGGGTCTTACAATGAAATTCCAAAACAGGATAAATGAGATGGGTACTATTAATAACAACAGCATCCAGATCATCTTAGTAGGGGTATTGATGCTTTTGATCTTTACCATGTAAACAATGCAATACAGCAATACAAAGGCAGAAATTGAAGCGGATGTTGCCAGCATAATAAACAAGGTGGTATAGTGTTGGCTGGTTAACCCGACAACGCTTTCGGGAACAGGGTGGCCTTTTGTAAGCGGGAATAAAAGCACGAGATAATATACCAACGATATAAAAAAAGCAACTGCGGGTATAAAACACAGAATTGCCATTCTCTTTTTCACTTTTTCATCAACCACCATTATCTTTTCCATACTATAAATTTTATGCGCTAACACCAAACCCCTCCCGCAAAAAGCGGTACCTTGTTCCGGGGCTTCCCCTCATTTTCTATTGTTTTGGACTTAAATATGTATCCTTCTATAAAACTGCCAAATTGATAACAAAAAGCTGAAATAAAGGTTATCAGCTAAATTGTGACTCCCCTTTTTTGGGGCGGGACTTAATCCATATCGGGGTATATACCTACCTGCTTTGGCAGGTCTTTTATAACGAATATCCAGAACAATGCCGATGCAATTGGCGCCATTACAGAGAGGAATATGATCCATTGCAGCTTGGTTGCAGCGTGCATCATTTTTAGCCGTGCAATAATGACTAAGCAATAAATGAATACAGGGGCTGTGATAATGGCTGATGAAGCCAGCATAAGGAACATGGTATCATAATTTCTGCTGGTAATGCCCACTATGCTTGCCGGAACCGGGTGGCCTGCTGTTAACGGGAGTATAAGTATGAAGTAGTAAATAAAGCACGCCAGAAAACAAAACACAGGTATAAAACATATAACACCCATTCTTTTTTTCATTTTATCGTCAAAAACCATGAGATTTTCCATAACCGTAAGATTATTTGATTAATCCTAACACCCAAAAAAACTATGCCAACGGTTGTTAAAAGCGGGCAATAAATGTCAGTTTGATCTTGCACTGTATTTTTGAGCCAGGTACTGGTATTTTCTTACCGAATCCATATTGCCTAAAGCGTGGTACAGATCGGCATAGACTGCATAAAAGCCATAAAATCCCGGGTCAATGGCGATGCCTTTATTCAAAAAATAAATTGCCGAATCTTGCTTTCCGGTGTTCATATAAGACACGCCAATATCGGCATAGGCGTATATATTTTCCGGGAAAAGGGCAATGGATTCTTTGCATAGGGCAATATCAGCGGGATATTGCTTTGTATGGAGATATACTCCTGAAAGATTGTTCCTGGTAAGCAATAAGCCCGGTAAAATCCTTAACGCTGTTTTGTCGTAGATCTCCGCAGAGTCATACCGGTTTTCTGCAAAATAAGCCGCCCCCAGGTCTGCCGCCGAAAAATAATAGTCGGGATTAATAACCAGCGCTTTGCGAAAATAGCGGGTAGCTTCCTGTAGCATATCCGTGCGTATTGCAGGGTTTGGCTCCTGCTTTGCCTTGCCGAATATCTGAAAGCCCGCATAGTAATTGAGCCGGCAGTTATCAGGAGCTTTCTTCACGTCTGTTCTGTACAGGGTATAGTCATCAAACCAATCGCTGTTGCGGTCAATGGTAATAAAGAGATAAACAATACATAAAGGAATCAGCAGGCTCAATGTTTTGGGATGTTTTAATAGCTGTAAGTCTGATTTTCCTACCCATTTTTCTATAAGGAGCGCGGCTATCAAACAGAAACCTACGGATGGATAAAATAAAAAGCGTTCCCCTAATGTGGCTTTTATTAAGAATAAAATATTGGAAAATAAGGAAATGGTAATCAGGAAAAAGGCTATGCCGAATGCGTAAGGGTCTTTATGGTTTTTTACGAAGCGGATGATTGCCAGCAACCCAGGAAAAATATACAATGCCAACGAAATTAAAACCAATGGATCGCTGAAGTGGACATAGGGGATGGTATTGTAAGAATAATCGCAAATGAGCGGGTAGGGTACAAACAAAAGTTTTAAATAATAGCCCATGATTAATATTGCCGTAGCTAATCTTGATTCAAAGGTAAGCCCCTGCTTTGCCAATGCGTTTTCTATACCGCCGATAAGCGTCATGTTATTGGCATGATAGTAATTGAGAATGGAAAACCGTATAACAAGAAAGAGAATGGTGACCAATACCATGCCGGCGCAGATATGCAGGCTGCGTTTTTTATTTTCGTTGAGGAAAAAAAAGAAAACCAACGGAATGATAGCGAGGAAAGTAACAACCGTTTCTTTTGATAAATAAGATAGGAAAAGGCAAAAAGAACCTGCTATCAACAGGGCTGCTTTACCATTGTGGATATATCTTATAAAAACGTTCAGGCTTAGAAAGGCAAAGAAGAAACAGAGTATTTCATCGCTGCTTTTTATGTTGGCCACTACTTCGGTATGTATGGGGTGCAGGGCAAACAAAAGGGCTGCAATAAATGCTACGGCAGTTTTTTTGCGGACAAAAAGGTTATCTAAAAAAAAGAAAAGCAACACCACGCAACCCGCAAACAAGAGTATGTTCATTAAATGGTAAGGCAGGAAATTCTTCTCAAAAAACTGGTATTCTATGGCAAGCAAAACCATCGGTAATGGACGGTATTCATCATTGGTAATTTCGTGAAACCCTCTTTGGTGCGGGGTAGAAAAAAGCTCCGGTATGGCCGCAACGCCCTTGGCCACAATGGTATTGTTTACAAGCATCATGGAATCATCAATTGCGTAACCGTTTTTCAATGTATTGGCATACACAACAAAAGAAATAATGCCCAGCAAAAAAGCAAGTTTCATGGTAAGCGCAGGGCGAAGCGAGACCACCGCCTGTTGGCGGGGCGGGCTGCTTCGGCCATCAGGGGCTTTACCTGGTTGCGCCTTTGGGGTTGCTTCAGTTTTTTTATTGGTTGCCATTTATACAGTTTGCATTATTTAAAAAAATCCCAAAGGGATTTAACGTTTATAGTTAATGGAATTATAGATTATTGCAATGCCGAAGGTATCGAACTGTCTTATTTTATATTGTTCGATACCTTGCACCACCGCTAAAGCTAAGGCGGCACGCGGTCGGCATCGGAGAAATGGCACTGTGATTTTTCTATAAACATATGATACCTTCGGCATCAATCCAATAATTTTAGTTTATTTTCTCTTTGTACTTTTTCAGGAACTCTTCAAATTGCGGTAAGGTGAAACTGCTAAGGTTGTGGCGGGCAGTGAGGCCGCCTTTCTGGGCTATCATCACACCATAGTAGGTGTCCTTATACCCGTCAATGGAATGCGCGTCAGGGTCTATGGATAACAATACGCCTTTCTCCAGTGCGTATTCTATCCAGCGCCAGTCTATATCTAAGCGGCGGGGGTGGGCGTTTATCTCAATCACTACATGATGCTCCGCGCAGGTATCTATTACTTTTTTATGGTCGAGGGGGTAGCCCTTGCGCGATAACAGTAACCGCCCGGTGGGGTGTCCCAATATAGTTGTATAGGGATTGCGCACGGCAGTCAACACCCTGTCCATAGCCTTTTCCAGCGACATCTTCAGGTTGCTGTGTACGGAAGCAATTACGAGGTCGAAAGTATGGAGTACCTGCGGGCTATAATCAAGGCTGCCATCGCCGAGTATATCCGACTCTATGCTTTTAAATATCCTGAACGGTGCCAGCTTTGCATTCAGCGCGTCTATTTCCTGGTGCTGTGCGGCTATCTGTTCCGGTTTCAGCCCACCCGCATAGAAAGCAGACTGCGAGTGGTCGCTAAGTACCATGTATTCCAGCCCCCGGTCTATGGCTCCTTTTGCCATTTGCTCTATGGTATTTACGCCATCGCTCCAGGTAGAGTGGGAGTGGATTATGGCTTTAATATCAGACGGTTGAATTAGCTCATTTAATGAGTGTGTTGCTGCTTTATCCAATATCTCTGCTGTTTCGCGCAGCATGGGCTTTATGAATAACAGCTTGTTTTCTGCGAATATAGCCTCCTCGGTTACCGGTGTTGCGGGCAGGGTATATGCCTTCAGAAAAGCATCTATAAATTCCGCACTCCCGGTGGTAATAAACAGCGTGTGATAAAAACTTTCCTTACTGCTAATATGAAACCGCACCTGTGGCTGGCCAGGCATTTTTATGAGTAAACGCTCGTTTGGTTCTTCTTCAATAACAACATCCTCTATCGCTGCGAATTCTTTGCTTAGTGTTTCTTTTTCCAGGTCGGTTACCAGTTCTATAAATTCCACCGTTTCGTTTTGCCTGCGTATATCACCGGTGAGCGAGAATAAATTTTGTGGATGATTTTTTTGCAACTGCTGCAAAAGGGTATTCGCTATCAGCTCCACTTCCGCCCAAAGATGGAAGCCGAGATTTTGCCGGAAGTAAACAATGCTTTGCAGCACATTTTCCTGCGTCTTGGCGCCAAATCCTTTCAGCGCCACCAGGCGGTTCTCGTTGCAGGCATATTCCAGTTCACCCAGCGATTCTATACCCAGTTCATTCCATATTACCGCTATCTTTTTTGGCCCCAGCCCCTTTATCTGTAGCATCTCCAATATGCCGGGCGGGGTTATAGCCAGCAGGTTTTCGAGTTGGGTGAGTTTTCCGGTAGCCTGTAGCTCGCGTATCTTCTTCCCGGTAGCCTCGCCAATGCCTCTTATGCTGAACAGTTCGGCGTCATCCATAGTGGCAATATCGTTGGGGATACGCTCTATATTGAACGCGGCATTGCTGTATGATTTAGACTTAAAGCTGTTCTCGCCATGTATATCCATCAGTTTGGATAACAGGGAGAAATGATCGGCAATTTCGTAATTGTTCATGAGTTCAAAAGTAATGAAAACCCCTGACCCTATCGAACTGGTATTATTTAGTATTTACGCTTTCTTCATAAAGTGTATCGGTGCATAGATCCAGGTCGCCGGGCCATAGGATGGAACCATTAAATGGCTTTATCTGGTTGAATATTTTATGATCTTCCAGCGCAGAAAAAATGCCTCTATGCAAGTATGGCTTTACATCAAATAGCTTTTGTTCATCATTATTAAAAGTGATGAACAGCATATAATCCGGTTGCGGTTGTACGTTCTTTACCCGTGGGTTCATATGTTATTATTTAAGCGGTTCAATCTGATAAATCACGTTATTCCGGTTGTTCCGCGAGGCGGGCAACCGGAACGTTAAATAAAATCCGTTCTGCGAACGTATTCAAAGGAGGCCAGCTTAATGTCTTCCACCCAAGTTGCGCATTTTCTATCAACAATTTTATAAACTATAATCAACGAATTTCTATGATACCCCGCTGCCTGCACTATCATAAAACTCCTTTTTGTCCGATCCCAATACCTACCCGACCTTTGGGTCAAAAAACTGGAAATAATGTTTCGGCAACATCCTATTCTGCAACCCACCGGAAGCAAACCGGAAGTCTTTTCGCAGTTTATAATCTATTGTTTACTGATTATCAAGGGGCATTCCTGGAACCCGGCAATCTTCCGGAAAACCGGAAGTTGTATTAAGCCACAAAATGCAGTCGGTTCTCCCTGTTATCTGCAATCTGTAGTTACATATTACACGTAGAGACGGGATGCGCCCGTCTCTATATAGCATATGCAGCTATCCCGCATCCTGCTCCAGCCGGTCATTTATTATGTCTAACTGTTCTTTGAGGGAGATACGGAGATCTTCGAGGGTTTCACGGTCGTAGTTTTCTATTTCATCGTTGCAGCAGCAAAAGAATTTCTGTTTCAGCCTGCGTATCTTTCTCCTTAGTTCCACGCCCCTGTCCGGCGCGTATAGCATACCTATTACCGCCCCGGTGGCAAAGCCTATGGCTACGGTATAAATTACTTTTTTAGTATTGCCCATAAATTTTTGTTTAGGATTTGAGTTCTTCAATTTTGCGCGATACTTTATTCAGTTGTTTCTGCAACACGTCTTTTATTTCTTCCAGCGATTCTTTGCCTTCGTCTATATTGTCGCTTATTACCCCCACCAGTTTTTTGCTCCTTTTCATTATCTTCTTTCTCGTTTCTGCGCCCTCTTCGGGTGCGTAAAGAACGCCTAATGCCGCGCCAACCGCTACGCTTGCCCCGAGTACCAATAATATTTTTGATGCCTTGTTCATAATAAATGTTTTAAGGATAATTGATGAACAAAGATAGTGCCACCATAGTTGCGGAACCATGAGTGCGGTCATTATCGGGGGTGATATTTATTATCGGGAAATTTTAGAAAAAGGCTTATTTTTGTATTATGAACGTACAAGCTGCAAAATTAGAACTGATTAAACTGATCACGGAAATAGACAGTGAGCAGGTTCTTGCAAAGATCAAAAGGGTTATAACTACGCAAAGAAAATCAAGCGAAACGGACCGTATTTTATCAAACCCGGCGATGGTAAAAAGGCTCGAAGAAAGCAGGAAACAAATCAGGGAAGGAAAAGGGGTGAAAGTAACACTGGATGATATATGGAAGTGATATTTTCTGCCAATGCCATAGAAGACCTGAATTACTGGAAACATACAGGAAATGAGAAAGTATTAATACGCATACGGTCGCTTATACAAGATATAAAAAATGAGCCGTTTCGTGGTATTGGAAAGCCGGAACCGCTGAAATATAATTTGTCAGGGATGTGGTCAAGGCGTATTAACCGGGAACATCGTATTATTTACGAAGTTGAATCAGGGTTCATTACTATTCATGCTTTGAAAGAACACTATTAAACATAACCTACATTATCACCACGACACAGGCAGGAAACAAAAAAAACCACCCCTGTTTAGAGATGGTTTTCTGAATATCCAATAGTAGTATGGTTTAATCTGCAACTACTTCAAAATCAATTTCCACTACATTGTCTTTACCAAAGTCAATGTTTGCTTTGTGGGTGCCTGCTTCTTTCACATCGCTGGTGATGGTGATGCGGCGGCGGTCTATTTCGTAGCCTTTCTGCTCACGGATAGCGCGTGCTATCTGTATAGCGGTTACGGAGCCGAAGATTTTGCCGCTGATGCCTATCTTGGCGCCAACCTTCACAGGCGATGCTTTGAGTACAGCGGTTACATTGGCTATTTCGGCCATCAGCTTGTCTTCCTTCTTCTGCAATTGCTTGCGGCGCTCTTCCATTATCTTGGTGTTGGATCCGCTTGCTTCAATTGCGTATTTTTGTGGTATCAGGTAATTGCGGGCGTATCCCGGCCTTACTTGCACCATTTCGTGGGCAGCGCCCAGGTTGTCAACGTCTTTTATAAGAATTACTTGCATGATTTTCTACTTTAAAAGGTCAGTAACGTAAGGTAAAAGAGCCATCTGGCGGGCCTTTTTTATCGCCTGTGATACTTTGCGCTGGTATTTCAGCGAGTTCCCGGTAATACGGCGGGGTAACATTCTGCCTTGTTCGTTAAGGAACTTTTTAAGAAATTCACCGTCTTTGTAATCAATATACCGGATACCCATTTTCTTAAAACGGCAGTATTTCTTCTGGCGTTTTTCAACTCTCTGGGTAGTTAAGAATTTTATTTCGTTTTGCTTTGCCATTTTCGTGATTTTAAGATGCGTTTTCGGTAGTGAGATGTTTACTGCGTTTCCTGAGGTTGTACGCAACTGCGAACTTATCAAGGCGGGTGATCATGTGGCGGATGATAAACTCATCGCGGTTCATCTGGATCTCCAGCTTTGCGTTAGTGTCCGAAGGGGCCTGGTATTCCATTACAAAATAAAGGCCGGTGGTCTTTTTCTGGATGGGATAAAGAAGGTTGCGCAGTCCCCAGGCATCCTGGTGTACTACCTGTCCGCCACTGTCTGTGATGAAGTCGGCGAACTTCTTTTGAGCGGCTTTGTAATCTTCGTCCGAAAGCACGGGGGTGAAGATGGCCATCAGCTCGTAATTCTGAAGGTTGTTTTCTGTTGCCATAATTTTTTTTAAAGGTTAAACCAATTGCCCGGCAGGAACGTTGGATACTTGTGGAAGTCGTAAGTCGAAAGTAATAAGTCTGTGAGAACTATACTTGCCAACCGTAAACTACTGACTTTTTAAAGTAGCCGGACAAATTTGGGATTGCAAAAGTATAGCTTAATATTATTTAATCCAAAAAATATTTTAAAGAAGAGATGAAAAAATTGTGCCTGTCAATTTATCTCTCCTTTTTTACTAAACCCGAAGGGTTGGTATTGTTATAGAACAATTATAAAAAATTATGGTCGAACCCTGAAAGGGTGACATAATTCTTTTATATAGTGCAAAAATATCACCCTTTCCGGGTTTAACAACATCTTTTCTTCCATACTGCAATAATGTCAACCCTTCGGGTTTATATATTTTAATGCGCTTGCCTTGTCTTTTGTATCTTCTTTATCTGCGTTCCTTTGTTACCTACAGGTATTATCGCTATCTTGCGCCCCGATTAATATTCATACTTATATTTTAATATAACGGTGCAATTTTCATGCTAAAGATCGGAGTTTTTGGGGCGGGCCACCTCGGTAAAATACATATGCAGCAATGGCAGGAAGTAGAGGGGGCGGAACTAATTGGTTTTTATGACCCCGATGATACGCAGGCTGCTATGGCTATATCTAAGTACCAGGTGCCGCGTTATACCGACATGGACCGGCTTATAGAAGTTGCGGACGCTATTGATATTGTATCTCCAACCATTTCGCATTTCGGCATAGCCAAGAAAAGCCTGCTATGCGGTAAGCATGTATTTATAGAAAAACCTCTTTCGCACACGGTGGAAGAAGGTAAGGAATTAGTGCAACTTGTAAAAGAAGCCAATGTGAAATGCCAGGTAGGGCATGTGGAAAGGTATAATCCCGCATTCCTCGCTGTTGGCGACCAGTTATTGCAACCCATGTTCATAGAGGCGCACCGCCTGGCGCAGTTCAATCCGCGCGGCACAGATGTATCGGTGATCCTGGACCTGATGATACATGATATAGACATTGTACTATGCCTTGTAAAATCACCTGTGCGGCGTATTTCCGCAAGCGGCGTGTCGGTACTCAGTGAAACGGCTGATATAGCCAATGCCCGTATAGAATTTGATAATGGCTGCGTAGCCAACCTTACATCCAGCCGCATTTCTTTAAAAAATATGCGTAAGCTTCGCCTTTTCCAGCGCGACGCCTATATTGGCATTGATTTTTTAGATAAAAAAACAGAGATCATACGGCTGAAAGAAGACGGCGCGCAAAGCGGTATGATGGATTTCCCCCTGGAAATTGCGAGCGGAGAAAAAAAGATAATATCCGTGCAAATGCCGGAAATAGCCCCGCTTAACGCAATAAGGGCGGAGCTTGCCGAATTTACCGCCGCTATTATTCACGACCGCCCGGTAAGGGTTTCGGTGTATGATGGTTACCAGGCGATGGATGTGGCTCACCAGATCCTCAAAAAAATGAGTTTGCACAATGAACTGCACAATGTTTAACAATGTTTTACGTTAATAGTTTGAGAACATACTTATGTTGGCCACTTATACCAGGTTAAAACATTTATTCTTTTTATGCTTGCTTGCTTTGTTTTCGCAGGGTTGTAATATTATAAACCCACCAGAACAGACCCCTACCTACGTGCATATAGATTCCTTTGGCCAGTTCACCAATCCTTTTCCGGGCGTCAGCTCTTCGCACCAGATAAGCGTAATATGGGTGTATTATAACAACGGTTCCGTAGGCGTTTTTGACCTTCCGGTTACATTTCCTGTGCTTACCAATGGCAACGACAGCGGAACGCTGGAAGTTGCTCCGGGGGTTACCCTTGATGGCCTGAACGATCTGTTAGCTACCGACCCTTTTTACGAAATAGCCACTACTACATTGATTTCCCAGCCTGGTAAGATCATTAATTATACTCCGGCAACCGGATTTTATCCTGCTGATAAAATAATGACCTTATCAAATTTTGAAGGCCTCACAAACTTTACACTCACGGGTGGTAATATACCCATTACCATTGTTAATGCTGATTCTTTGGTATTTGAAGGGCATTATTCGGGAAGCATATTGCTGAGTTCTCCCGGCGATAGTTCTGTTGACAGTTTTAATGCCCCGTTCGCGATCACTCCCGGAAATGCGTTTATTGAATTCAATTATAAAAGCACCTTGCCATTTTATGTAGGTATGCAATCTAACCAGGCTGGTATTTCAACCAGTCCATATTACCTGGCGGGCATATACCCAAGCGGCACCTGGCAGAAATTTTATCTGGGTATTACCGATTATATTGCCCAATTCCCCGGAACTACGTACAACTTTTATATAAAAACAACATTGCCGGATACCCAGTCCACTGGCCGGTTATTATTAGATAACATACAATTACTACACTTTTAAGCACCTATGCGTTTAGGCCAGATGAAAAGAAAAGCTATAAGGCAATTGATATTGCTTGATTATATAGCGGCTGCATTGGCCTGGTTTACGCTTTGGATGTACCGGCAGCATGTGCTCACCAGGCTGGACTACTTTGATACGCTGCACAGGTTCCATACCCGCGACTATATCAATACGCTGGTGGTGATACCCGCAGGCTGGCTGTTCTCCTACCTCATGTCGGGTACTTATTTCGACCTCTACCGCAAATCGCGCCTGAATGAAATAAACCGTACCCTTATATCCTGTATTATAGGCTGTATAGCTGTTTCCGTTATCGTATTCGCGAACGACAGCAGCGATTATTCTTATTTCATCAACGAATTTGGCCACTACCTGCTTATACATACTGTATATGCGCTTGTATTCCGGCTATTTATTTTAAACCATGTAAAAGTAAACCTGACGAAGGGTAAGGTGGGATTCAACACCATAATTATTGGCGGTAACCAGCAGGCGATAAACATTTACAAGCAAGTGCTGGATAACCCAAAGGCGCTGGGGAATATTTTTATCGGGTTTATTTATTCCAACAAGGAGGCAAGCAACGGTATGACCAAGTACCTGCCGCAACTCGGCCACCTGTCGCAACTGGAGGAGATCATAGATAAGCATAATATAGAAGAGGTGATCGTGGCTGTTGATTCATCGGAACACCACCTGCTGGAGCATATTGTTACCCGCCTGTGCTACCGCCCTGTGGTGGTAAAAGTATTACCCGATTATTACGATATAATTTCCGGGTCGGTAAAGACAAGCAATGTATATGACGCCGTGCTGATACACATACATCCCGACCTTATGCCAGACTGGCAGCGGGTATGGAAGCGCGCAATAGATATTGTATTTTCCTTGCTTGCGCTTATTTTGCTATCGCCGTTCTTATTGGTCACTGCCATTATGGTGATGATCTCATCAAAAGGGGGCATCATTTACAAGCAGGAAAGGATAGGGCGGTTCGGGAGGCCGTTTTGTATTTATAAATTCCGTTCCATGTTCCTGGAGGCGGAAGAGACCGGCCCTGCGCTGTCCAGTAAATCAGACCCGCGTATCACTAACTGGGGCAGGTTTATGCGCAAATGGCGTATTGATGAGTTGCCGCAATTTATAAACATCATCAAGGGCGAAATGTCGCTGGTAGGGCCGAGGCCGGAGCGGAAGTTTTATATAGACATCATCAGCGGCACACATGCCCACTACAAATACCTGCACAAAGTGAAACCCGGCCTTACCTCATGGGGTATGGTGCAGTTTGGCTATGCCGAGAATGTGGATGAGATGATAGAACGCATGAAGTACGACCTCCTCTACATTGAGAACTGCTCCCTCGCGCTCGATGTAAAGATCATTCTCTACACCTTCATGGTCATCTTCCAGGGAAGGGGAAAGTAGGTTTTATGGAATTTGGAATTGGTGGTTTGGAATTTGGATTGCTAATTTAGAGGCAAAGAGCTATAAATGCAGTTTCGCGCTCTGGATGCGTAACACTTTTCGGTTCTTTTTCTGGACGCGCATTTTTTCCGGGACTAATTTCAGTATTTCATCCATGAGGCTTTGCAGCACGCTCATGCGCACAAAGTGGCCGTTGGTGACAAGGCTTATTTCGCGCACGGGTTCGGGGTCTTCAAAATAACGGATACGCTCTATCTGGTCTTCGGTAAATTCAAGCGTTGACAATTCGGGCAGTACCGACATGCCGCCGTTTTTTTCCACCATCTTGCGCAGGGTCTCCACATTGCTCGATTCGTAACGGTAGGGCCTTTCAGACTGTAGTTTCTGTACCTGGTCGCTGCACAGGTTTATGATCTGGTTGCGCATACAGTGGCCTTCATTGAGCAGCCAGATCCGGTCTAACGAAATATCGGCAGGCTTTATCATGCGCTTTGCCAGCGCTTTCTCGCCGTTGGAGAAATAGCCTACGAACGGCTCGTAGAACAAGGGGTATTCTTTAATGCCGTTTTCTTCGAGCGGGGTACTAACTAATGCGGCGTCTATCTCGTTGTTGCGCAGGGCAGATATGATCTGGTTGGTTTCCATTTCGGTAACATCGAGCTTCATATCCGGGAAGGTTTTGGAATAGTTTTCGAGCAGGCCGGGAAGGATGTTGGGGGCTACAGTGGGTATTACAGCAAACTTAAAAATACCGGACAGTATTTTTTGCTGGTTCTGTATCACCTCGTGTATGCGCTCACATTCGCCGATGGCTATACGCGCCTGCTCCACTACCATAGCGCCCATATCGGTGACTATGATGGGGTGCTTGTTGCGGTCGAAAACTTTTACGCCCAGTTCGTCTTCCAGTTTTTGTATCTGCATACTCAAAGTAGGTTGTGTAACAAAGCATTTTTCGGCAGCCAGTACAAAACTCCTGTATGTGGCAACGGCAACTACATATTCTAATTGTGTGATGGTCATAAGGGAGGAATTAGGGTGCAAACATACAATTTAGAATGATATAGTCAAAATCTATTGGAAGGATTGTTGTTTTGGATAGGGACTAATCTTCAATAATGACCCGGCGGGAATGGCCGAAGCCGATATAGAGGTATAGATAGAGCATACGGGAGAGGCGCATGAGGTAGGGCTGTAATAAAATGACTACTGTGGTGCTGGAAATGAGATAATAGAAAACACTGTTGTCTTTGTAAGAAAGGCCGAAGATGGGCCAGTACCACAGCAGGTTGAGGAAAAAGAGCAGCATAGTGAGGGCGTAGTTGATGCCGCCGCCATTGTTGCTTTCCGACTTCAGTTTTTCTCCGCAGACTTCGCATTCGTTTTTCAAAGCAAGGCATTTGCCTAAGGGGAAGATGCTTTTATTCTGAAATACGGTGGTCTTCCTGCAACTGGGGCATTTCATGGTAAACAGCGCAGGCAGCAGCATTGGTTTTTTTGAAGCGGATGTCATCAGGGTGCAAGTTACGTTTTTCTCGGTTTCTTTTTTGCCGCCGGGAAAAGCACATTATTGAGTATGAGGCGGTAACCGGGAGAATTGGGGTGCAGGCTAAGGTCTGTGGGCGGGTCGCCAACGCGGTGTTCATAATCTTCGGGGTCGTGGCCGCCGTAGAAAGTCCAGGTACCCTTGCCGTACTCGCCATGTATATAGCGGGCTTCGTTTGCCGGTTTGTAATCGCCCATAACCAATACGCTTGATTTGAGTACCGAATTGCGGAAAGCTGTGGTTTGCCCCATAAAACCTTTGATGGTGGTGGTATGGTCTTGTGTGAGCATACTCGGCACGGGATCGAACTTGGCAGAAAAAGTGAACAGGGAGAAATAGTCAACTGCCGCGTTTACATGCCTGTATGCCGGGCTGTTGTCTATATTTGATTTTGTGTATTGGTATGGGTTTGTTTCAATAGTAAAATCTTTAAAGGCAAAACACTTGGTGAAATCAAGTTTCGACTGGGCATTAGGGTCCATAGGGTCGCCATCAAAGGGTTCGGCGCATATATCCACACCTTCTGCGGCAAGGGCTATATCATAGCTATCGGGCGCAGAACACATGGCAAACATATAACCGCCGCCTGCCACGAAATCGCGGATCTTTTTTGCCACTGCCAGCTTCAGTTGCGATACCTTATTAAAGCCATGTTTTGCAGCCGTGGCTTCGGCAGTTTTCTGGTCGTTCTGGTACCAGGCTGCATTCCGGTATCCAAACCAGAACTTCCCGTATTGACCCGTAAAATCTTCGTGGTGCAGGTGCAGCCAGTCGTATTTTGGCAGGTCGTCGGCAAGTACATCATCGTCATAAACCTTATCAAACGGTATTTCGGCATAAGTGAGTACGAGGGTTACTGCGTCATCCCAGGGTTCTTTGTTTGGCGGGGTATAGACGGCTATTTTAGGGGCTTTTTCCAGCTTTATCACGTCGCCGTTAAAGTCGGGATTGGCAATGTCGTTGAGAATGCCGCTATACTGTGCATCACTGATAACATCGAAAGTGACGCCGCGCAGTTTGCACATCCGCTCTATGCTTTCCACATCGTCAATGCCGAAGCTGCCGCCTTTGTAATTGAGGAGCCAGTCAACGGGTATATTGGCTTTAAGGGCGGCATATGCCACGCCATAAGCCTTCAGGTGGTTGGCCTGCCCTTCGGCGTCCATTGGGATGAATATTTTTGTAGCGTGCGCCGGGCTATTCAAGAGTAAACAAATAAATACACCACACCACCACAAATAAAACCTGTTTTTCATAATGGCTGTAAGTTACCTAATTTTTTATAGTGAGCGATAAATGGATGCGTGAAGGGATGGTTAAAAATATTTGAAACCCCTGACCCCTGAAGGGGAACCACCTATTATGCTATTATTTCATTCCTTCAACAGTATAATCCCTTCAGCTTAGTTTATACAATATCACATTTTCCGTGAAAAAAATAATGGTCCCGATAGCTATCGGGAGATGGGATAAGCGTGGGCTGAAATGCTTTGCTGTGGCTATTATTAATATTTTTCTCCTTATCTCATTTGTATCGCATTGCTACGCATTCTTATCCTATTAGTCTCGCGTTTTTCTCGCTATTGTCATGCTGACCGCGTGCCGCCTTAGCTTTAGCGGTGGC